>JAABUN010002608.1_pt1 | contig 31209 bp, 33 predicted proteins | sample 5559311 | NCBI WGS metagenome assembly JAABUN01 (sample SAMN10711877, study PRJNA513370) | rock metagenome | isolation source: Antarctica rocks | place: Antarctica: Victoria Land, Siegfried Peak sud | reverse complement strand
AAACAATAAACCGGTTGAAAGAAGAGATCAGTCAATAAAGATTAAAAAATCGATCATATTATATTGAATAATTATTTAATATAATGTAGCCGACTTTTAAAAATGACGCGTTTTCTTGCTGACACTAAGTAAATTATTCACTTGCTTTTATTTTTCTTCTCTGCCTTTTTTTGATGCTTTTCAATGGCGACCTTAGTCAGATATTTAATACCAGGTGCAAAATGCCTGGCTTCCTGTGACTGTATATAACTATTTATCCTGACCATATCTTCTCCCTCCACGGAAGCAGCATAATAACCTGTTGCCCACGAAAATATTTTAGTAAACAGTTTTTTTTCATTTACCCAATGAGCACTTTCTCCTTTAATTATTTTGGCGATGCTGGCGATATCCTGTGATGGTTCGAGACGTATCAAAAGGTGGATATGATCTTCAAAACCATTGAGAGAATGAATGTATATACCTTTGTCTTTCGCATGTGCACGAATATGGGTAAGTACTACCTTTCTATTAACAGTGTCCAGAAAAGGATAACGGTTTTTGGTTGCAAAGACTAAATGAATATATATCCGAGTGAAAGCCATTATTTTTTTTGTTTACTCTTTGCGCTCTGTGTTATCTATGCTTTCATAATTCTTAGTCCGGTAACTTTTACCGCCTGTAATACGAATAATCGTTCCATCATGTACAGCACGATCAGTGAATGCAGAAGCAACGGTTTTATCATCGAAGAAAGGTTCCCAGTCAGCAAAATCCCGATTGGAAGTAATGGCAACGGCGCAGTGTTCATCCAGTAAGCCCTGCAATTCCGCCGTTCCGCCTTCGGGGTAGGGACGAAGTGCAAACTCATCAATGATCACAAAATCGTTTTTGATGACTCTTTTAATGAATGCCTGTTGCGATCCTGCTTTCTTTGTTTTTAAAAGATCTTCCACTAAGCGATTGGATTTGAATTTCTGTACATGGAATCCTTTTTCAACGGCAGCTAGTCCAATAGCGTTAACGAGGTGGGATTTACCGCCGCCGCTTAGACCCAGGAGCAATATTTTGGATCTTCTCCTGACAAACTCGCAGGTGGCAAGACCGGTTATCTTTTCTTTATCAATAGAGGGTTGAAAAGCAAAATCAAAATTATCCAGCGTTTTGGAAGCGTTCAAACCGGAATTAAGTAACCTTACGAAATAGGCTTTCTTATCCCTGCGTATTTTTTCATCTTCTACCAGGCATTGTAAAAATTCAGGAAAATTCATTTTCCCTTTTGTCGCCTGCTCAATCCTGAATTCAAGATTGTCTGCAAAGCCTTTTAACTTCAATTGCACGAGAGATTCTTTAAGCGTTTCTATCATATAGATCTATTGACAAGCCTTTCATATATACTTAAATCACGATAATATCCATTTGTACCTTTGGGAATACTAAACGGTTGAGCAACTTTTTTTAGATTGCTTTGCTTAATACAGATATCACGGATATTCTTATAATCATGTGCGCCATCTTCCATTGCCTGAAGGCACGCAGCTTCGATAACACAGTTTTTATGCACTTCCTTTAAGCGCAGGATACCCTTGATCATGTTCTTCCAGTGATAAGGTTTGGTGACACGCAGCAGTTCATATACACGGACAGAATGAACGCCAATGGTCTGCATTTCTTCTTTGTAATGCAGATCGGTTTTTGCCTGCTTATGGCAGGGTTTATGGCAGTCCATGGTAATAAACTTTTTCGTGCCGGGATGGATCACATGAGTAGTAATTAATAACTCGTTTTTGAACACCTGGAAAGACTTTTCATCAACTTTCAGCAACAAATCTTCTCCTGCATAATAAAATGGAACCGAATAATAATTGTAACGGAAATACACATGGCTATAAGTATCTACAGTTCTTTTTTCATTTGCAGTTATTTTGAACCGTTCACGCGGAAGGCAGAACAGTTGTTGTCTTTCTTCTTTTAGAAAAAAGCTTCAGGAATTCTCCTGGTTGTACCATGTAAACGTTTATTACAAATTTGCGTGTTCCAGTTTTTCAGGTCTGTTTCAAGTTGTTCAAAATTGTCGTGAGCGACAGTCGGCAGGAAATTAATTTTGACATACTTAACACCGGCTTCGACTTTCCCCTTATCCTGTCCCCGACATATTCTTGCGTTGGTGGCTATCACACCATAATGATCCAGAAAGCCAAGATAAAATTGTTGAAATTCCGTCTGGTAAAAATCTGCTTCAAGTACACCGGCACCAAGTTATCTATTTTTACTGTACGCGGCGCGCCGCCAAAAAATTCAAAAGCTTGTCTGTGGGAATAAACAAAACTTTGCGCGGTCTGTTCAGTGGCGAGTGAATAAAATGCATAACGGCTGTGGCTGAGTACCATACAGAAAACCCACACTTTTACAGCCTTTCCTTCGCGGTTGAATTTTCCAAGGTAACCATAATCGATCTGCGCTTCTTCACCTGCTGCCGTAATAACAGGCACATATACTTCTGTTTTTTACATTGAGCGATATAACGCTGGACACTGCTTAAAGAAACAGACAGGTCAAGCCCAATGAGTTTTTTATGGACAAGAAAAATGCTTAACCCATCTCTGCCAACCCACTTCATGATCTGATCCCGGTAAGGCTCCAACTGATGCTGCGCCAATATTTTCGCTGGCAAAGCTGGGCTATTTTGACGTTCGCCGACTGGCACTTCTTTCATTTGTTCTTTTATCAGCCTAACCTGGTACCTGGTAACGCCTGTACGCGCTGCTATTTTTTCTTCGGATAATTTTTCTTCAAGGAATTTTCTGACCCTGACTTCTTTTTTTGGTGTGAGCATTTCGTATATTTTGATAGTTGATTCTTACTTTTGCAGGGACATGAAAGAATAGCTTTACCCTGATAATAAAAATGAATATTTTTTTGATAATGAGTAAGAGAAATCACAACGCCTTTATATAAATCCGGTAAGCCATAATGATTACCCTGATAATACACCTGCCCGCGGCGGTTTACTTTACGCGCAGCAATGATGACTCGTGCAAAGGGCATTCCCGGCAAAGGCGTTAGTTGCTTTTGTTCACACTGTTTGAATTCCTGGGCAATGGATCTGCCGGTTGACGGATGTACTGAAAAATTATACGCGGGCATATAGGTGTAACGAATGCACCTGGTAATCTTTTTAAAATCACTGTGAAAAAAATGACACAGTATTTGTTCCTTAATTGTTTTTAACTGGTCCCTGCATTGATTTTCTTTTTGGATTATATATTTTCCTGTTTCAGCATATGCACGGTAATGCAGGAGAAATTTTTTATACTGCTTATGGTCCTTACCAGAAAAACGTAAAGTTGATATTTCGCAGAGGCGTACGCGACGTGGCGCACCACCAAAATGATGGAAACCCTGCACGTGACAATCCAGGAATGCTTGTAACTGCCCAGACCGAAACACGCAAAAGTATCCGTAACGGCTGCACCCAAGAAGCATAGTGAAAAGGTAGACATAATGGGCATCGGCGATCCTGACAACAGATACATAAGCCATTTCTCCGGCGTTATCTGTAAAAGGCAATTTAACCGGAGCCATGCAATTTTGCTGTATATATCTCCAAAGGGTTGAGCGGTTTATTTTTTTGCACTTAGCCGGAAGTTTCCCTTTTATAAAACTGATCGTGTGCCCCCGCGTTATTAATTCCCCAATCAAGCGATGATAAGGCTTTAACTGAGACACTCTTTCTCTCCCCTTCTTTTTTGTTTCAATAAGTTGGGTAACAATTTTGTCTACGCGTTTGCGGCCCATTTCCAGTGCAACAGCGATCCTGTTTTTTGTGGATCCTTTTTTCAACAATGTTTTTATCCGTGACAGTAATTTTGGGCTAACTCCTGGCACTTTTATGCGATTTTGAAAACCGGTTTGCTGCCGAGATTTTTTCTTTCCTTTGCTGAAGCGGTGGCCAACCATTTTTCTTTATCCAGGCTTTTATATCCAATAGATTCGGACAAATGCGCAAACGAAATGGTCTCCTTTGTCTTTTTTGTATCCAGATCCGATATGGTTAAGCGCACTTTTAAAATTGAATCGAATGCCCTGCCCGACAATTTCAAATACTTCATGGCGCTGATCAATAATTCTTCTGCTTCTATTTCGAGCTTACAGAATTTTTTTACCATTGAAGTGTTCATCTGCGAATTATTATGAATGGAATCATAATTTTTGAAACGCTGGTTTTGAATCTCCCTGGCCATCATTACCCTCTCACGTCTCACGGATGATTTCTCTTCAGTCGATTCACCGATCAGTTCCTCTGCACGAACTGGGTGTACCTCCAGCTGAATTGGTAAACGGTCTAATATTGGTCCGGATAATTTATTTAAATATTTCTGTATCGCTTTGGGCGAACAGGAACACGAACGTTCCGGGTGATTAAAATACCCACAGGGACACGCATTGGTTGCAGCGATCAACATGAATGATGAAGGGAAAGTGACGGTGTTCATTGCGCGGGTGATACGCACATTTCCTGTTTCGATCGGCAATCACAAACTTTCAATTGCCGGTCGGGAGAATTCTGCAAATTCGTCAAGGAACAAAACGCCGTTATGACTCATCGTGATCAACCCAGGCTTTGGGATGGAGCCTCCGCCGATCAATCCCGGAATGGAAGTGGAATAATGACAAGAAATAAAAGGCCGCTTACTTACGAGCCCGCTTTTTGAAATTTCTTTATCTCCAAACACACTCATGATTTCTGTTATTTCCAGGGCTTCCTGTAAAGTCATGGGAGGCAGAATCGTCGGAATTCTTGAAGCCGCAAGCGTTTTCGAACTGCCTGGCGGACCAATCAGTAAGACGCCAAATGAACCTGCTGCGGCAACTTCCAGTCCGCGTTTGGTGTGCGCCTGTCCGCGAACGTCTGCAAAATCTACATCGAAGTCGTACTGGGTATTATAAAAAATTTCACGGGTGTTAAGCATAACCGGTTCGATTTTTTTCTGTCCGCTTAAAAACTGTATCGCTTCTTCCAAACTGTGTACGCCATACACCGGAATTTTTGTTACCAGTGCTGCCTCCTGCACATTGGCAGCAGGAACTATCACACCCGCAAACTTTTCTCTCCATGCATGAAGTGCCACACTTAAAGCCCCACGTATAGATTGTACCTCGCCACTTAGGTTTAGTTCACCGCAGATGATAAAATCCTTTAGTCTCTCTTTTCCGGCGAGGTGACCGCTTGCAGCGAGAAGCGAAATGGCCATCGGCAAATCCAATATGGTTCCGTGCTTCGGTAAATTAGCTGGAGAAAGGCAGTACACGATCTTGGCATCGGGTACTCTATAGCCTGCATTGGTGATGGCAGCCTCAATACGTGCAAGTGATTCTTTGATTGCATCATCGGGCAAGCCGCTGATCATACGATGATTGCCTTTGTCGAGGTTTAATTCGATGGTAATTGTTGTGGCCTGCAATGAATCCAAAGCGCATCCGAATGTTTTTAACTGCATACCGCCAGATTTTATTTTTTTGACAGCGCGAAGCTAAAGTGGAATTGTAATGAATTGTCCAAAGGGAAGTATGGTGTTGCGTTTGTAATCACTTTTTTGAACCGTCAGTAAAATTATTACATTCCAATGCCGTAAAAGGTTACAGCTACTTCCAAGGATGTAAAACCTATATCTGAAATGTTCGAAAAATAATGTTTTAGTTTTTGAGAATTATTGATGAATGATTATTTTTGTTTCTCAAAAACATGATGGAATTGATCTTTAGATTATACATGTTGATTGACAAAGATTCTGAACTCGGATATCCCTATGTTGCCATGAGTGACGATACAAAACATGTACTATTTATCGATGAGGATTGTATCGCTTTTGAGGATTACGCTGAAGACTGTGTAGACGTAGATGACAAGGCACTGGTGGCAGAAAGTTATGTGCTCACCTCACGTTATTTCACATTCGATTTTTACCATTTTCATTCTTTGGTTAAAGAATTTACGAATAACGGTTTTTACGAATTTAGTGCAAACTTCACCGGAAGGAAAAATTATAGATTTCGCTACACCAGCAAAAAAAAGGACAAATTCGATAAAAATGAAAGAGTATATATTGGTCGCCCGAAAAAGGCGGCCAGGCAGATGATAAAGCATTTTCCTAAAATGGAAGAAATATGGGAACAGACTTTTGAAAACTTGTAAATTAATATTCAGCACTACCGGAAAAAAAGAATGCCCCTTTTTTGTAGGGGCGCTTTTGAATTCCGTTCCGTTTTCAACGGATGACTTCGTCTTTTTTCCGTTGACTTTTCGGCGAAGGGCTGACTTATTTTTTGTGAAGGGTAACAGGGCTGAAACATAGACAGCTATTATTTTTTAGGAGCAAGTCAGCCCGTTGGTTGAACTTGCATTTTAACAATGCTTTGGATCATGATCAGGGTTTTCCAATTTAACCTGGTGATACTCTTCTGCAAGTCCACTCATATCATCTTTCATTAAAGCTACTTTTCCGGCACCTCCATAAGTAAAATAAACTTTACCATAATCATCCTGGAAAAGTGTAGGGTCAATACCTCAGGAAAATGGTTTATCAGGAGTAGATGATGCATTTACATAAGGTCCTTCAGCTTTCCCACTTGTGCTTTTCAAAATGGAAATACCACCCGGCGCCATACTAAGGCATATAAAATAGTTGCCTTTCAGATAATGAATCTCAGGAGCTCAAATGGTTACCGTTGGTTTACCATGAAGATCGCGAGGCTGTTTTTCCAATGTTCCATCTTTTTTAACATCCCACACCACACCCATGTAATCCCACTTTTGCAAATCTTTCAACCTCCACAATTCTACGCCATTATTAAATGCCCAAATGTTGTCTCCTGTTGATCCTGTCATATCATAAAAGCCATCTCCACCCAGGCATATCTCCGTATCCCGCAAGTGCAGTTCCAGTAAGGGTTTTATAGGTGGCAGCAAGCCTTGTTTAATTACAGATCCGCTTGAATAGGAAGCATCCATAGGCTTCCAGCGTGAATCAGCAGGATACACACCACTATACATTACACCGTCAGAACCACTTCGCCAACCGCAATGGCCGTCACCTTTTAAAGGCTTACCAGGGCATCTAATACTATCGCAGGTTAATTTGATGGCCTGAATTTGTTCCGGGGTAAAGTTTGTACCATTTTGTGCTTTAAGGCTACATGCAATAAAGAATATACATACAGATAATAAAATTATTTTTATATTAAGTAATTGAATGTTTATTTAGATACGTTTTAGTTTATAAGCATTAGTCAAGTGTAACCATCGCTTTAATAACTCCGTTTGCAGGGTTTAACCAACTTTCAAATTCATTCTTTACATTATCAAATAAAACCCTGTGTGTAATGTATGTTGTTGGATCTACTTCACCCTTTTTCATTGAAGCAATAACATGTTCAAAATCTTCTCTTGTAGCATTACGGCTACTCATCAACGTACCTTCTCTTTTATGAAATTCAAGGTGGCTGAATGATATATCTCCTTTCTGCAATCCAATTAATACATATCGGTTGCTCGGTGGCTTACTTTACAACCTGCAACTTATGCGAGCAGTGGCCTATTATCAAATGTTATTGGATGGCCTATCGCAAAGGTTAATGGGTGGCCTAATTTAAATGTTATTACCTGGCCTATTATCGATGTTATTCTCCACGATGATTGCATTTTAACATGCAGTTATCGATCTATTTGAGCTATCTGTTAAATTAGAGTTGTAAAAGCTAGCCGGATCAATTCTACGAACTTAATATAAATCTCGAAGCGGAACTATATCCATAATACGTAATCCCATAAAAGGCAGTATTATGAAGGCTTAGGTTTGCTCTCAAAAGGATCAAAAGGAATATTGATTATCCCTTCAAAATTAGCTTTTGGAAGTAAGGGTTCTACCGATCTCATTGTACCTCCCTATAGTACGGTGGTTTTAGACATAAAAGTGTTAGATATTATACCTCCTTCTTAATTAACATAAAGCAAAGCTATTTGTGCATGTAACATCAAATGACTTGTGCCAGGGAATTTTCATAAACCTAATAAAGGAAATTAATGCTAATAACTAGAACTATTTGACTTGATTATAGAGCAATAGCTTTTTCTGTACTCTAAAGGGGTAAAGTTTATAAATCTATTAAATAATCTGTGAAATAGTGTGATACTGCTAAATCCACACCGATAGCCAATTTCAGAAACGGTTAGATCTGTTTCGATTAATAATTTGCAGGCCAGGGCTATTCTGAATTGATTTAAAAAAGTAACAAACGTTTTATTGTGCACTTTACTAAAATATCGGCAAAAGGAAACTTCAGTTAAGCCAATTAAACTGGCCACATTTGCAATGGAAATTTTAGAATGAACATTATTTTTTACATACGTCTGAATAATACTTATTCTATCACTGTCTAGTGTTGTTATATTGGTATTAAAACTTGGTGAAGAGAGTAAAGTATAATCTTTTTCACCAGCTAGATTATTTAATATTTCTAATAAATTGATAAGCATTTCAAAAGGAGGCAGTTTAGGTAATTCTGAAATTTTATCCCGAAATTTAACTGCCGTAGCAACAGAAAATTTAATACCTCTCGAGGATAATTGCAGCAAGTTCTTAATGTTTAAAAATTCGATTTTTTGCATCCAGTTAGTTCCCAGTAAATCTTCATTCCATTGAATAATAACTGCTTTTACAGGTGTCGTTTGTACGCCGATAGTTTTCCATGAATGTGGCAGGTTTGCACCTACCAGAACAAAATCACCAACACTGAAATTATGAACGCTATCGCCTATATAACGCATACCGCTGCTACTTACAACATAGGTTAATTCAAACTGAGGATGAAAGTGCCAGGCAGCAGGAAATTCTTTATCCTCAAAAAAAGAAACACGTATTGATTGCTGACTTTCATTCAATACATTTCTGTATGCTGCTTTCATTAAACTGATTTTATCTCTATTAAAATTGAATCAAAAGTAGACTTTTCTTAAAGTTAGTAACATTAAGTTAAAAACTTAATGATAAAATAGTGCATAATATAGATAATTAAGTTTTAATTATTATAACAGTTACTATGTAAGTTTGATAGATGAACAGCAACGAAATACAAATTCAGGAAATGCAATTGTTTAAAGCAATTAGTGTTTTAAAAAAACCGATATCAGATGCCACTCATACGCTTAGCGAAATATCATTTTTAGTATTAAGATTAAAACTCAGAAACGGAATTGTTGGAGAATCATATTTACTGTCATTCCAATATTCACCCGAAGCAATAAAAGGTGCGTTAAGAGATTGCAGTGATGCTGTAATCGGGCATGCTGTCAATGAAACGGTTTTGGTTTATGATAAATTAAATCATTTGCATGAATATTTTGGGCAGAATGGATTATTACGTTGGGTACAGGGAGCAATCAATATTGCCATGTGGGACGCCTGGGGTAAATTCTTACAGCAACCTTTATGGAAATTATGGGGTACTTATAAAGAAAAAGTTCCTCTATACGGCTCTGGTGGTTGGATTTCTTATTCTATTGATGAGTTGCTGGAAGAAGTTACAAGCTATGTAGGCAGAGGCTTTAAAGCCGTGAAAATAAAGGTAGGCTCGCCAAGTTGGAAAACAGATGTAGAGCGTTTAAAAAAAGTTCGGGAAGCGGTTGGTAATGATGTGAATATTATGATGGATGCTAATCAGGGCATGAAATTACCCGAAGCTGTTCTGTTAGCCAAAGCCGCCAATGATCTGGATATAAATTGGTTTGAAGAACCTTTGCATCATGAAAATTTCGATGGTTTTCAATCATTAAAAAATCAAACAGGTATTTCTTTAGCTATGGGCGAAAGGGAATTTAATACACAGCCGCTCATAGAATTGATTAAACGCAAAGCGATAGATATTTGGCAACCCGATATATTAAGAATAGGAGGGGTTGAAGCCTGGAAAGAGAGTGCGTCTATCGCTGCCGGATTTCATATTCCGGTTTTGCCGCACTACTATAAAGATTATGATGTTCCACTTCTTTGCACCATACCGAATGGTGTCGGTGCTGAATCCTTTGATTGGATAGATGGATTAATAGATAATCCTATGCAAATAAAAGATGGCTTCGCATACCCGCATCAGCAGCCGGGATGGGGCTTTAATTTAATTGACGACTGCTTACAGAAAATTTAATAGCATGGATTTTAAAGCTTTCTCATTAGAAGGAAAACTGGCGTTAGTTACAGGTGGAGCAACTGGCATCGGGTTAGGTATAGCCAAATCATTAACAGATGCCGGCGCAAAAGTTATTATAACAGGCCGACGAGAAGACGTGCTTAAAAATGCGTGTTTAGATCAGAGTCTTCAAGCGCATTATATCGTTTGTGACTTAACGGTTCTTGCCGATATTCCGCAATTGGTGTCCACAATAGAATCTAATTATGGATACATTGACATATTGGTTAATAACGCAGGTATACATCTTAAAAAATGGGCTCAGGAAACAAGTGACGATGATTTTTTTAAAATTATTCAGACCAACCTATTAAGCGTATTTGCATTAACACGCGAAACCGCAAAAAGTATGATCGCCAGAAAGGGCGGATCAATTATTCTCATCAGTTCTATGGCAGGGCTATTTGGTATTGATCGTGTTTCCGCTTACGGAACTTCTAAAACCGCTCTTATCGGTTTAATGAACAACCTGGTAACCGAGTATTCAAGCCACAATGTTCGTATCAACTGTATAGCGCCAGGCTGGATCGAATCAGACATGTTTTATAAAGCCATTAACGCTGATCCGGAACGGAAACAAAAGATAATTAATCGTATAGCTATGCCCGGGTTTGGTAAAACTGAAGATATTGGCCATGCTGCCGTTTATCTGAGTGCCGATGCTGGCAGGTATGTAACCGGTGTTGTTTTACCTGTTGATGGTGGTGCGTCTGTAAATTTTTAAGCCAAATGAACAAACCAACTTATAAAAAAGACTATAAGCATACTTCGGTATTCCCTTACGGTGGAAGACTAGTATGCGGCACATCCGGCCTTGGAGGCGTTTGGGGTGAAATTACTCCTGACGAATCTGTAACAACCATTTTGTATGCGCTTGAAAACGGCGTATGCGCTTTTGATACGGCTCCATCTTATGCTAATGCTGAGTTATATCTTGGCATGGCGTTGAAAGAATGGAGAGGAGAAAGACCTTTTGTGAGTACAAAAGTAGGGCGGCAACGCGGCGAAGACGCTTTTGATTTTAAATTGGATTACTCTAGTGATGCTCTGGAAAGCAGTTTACATGAAAGTTTAAAAGTGCTGGGTTTAGAGAAAATTGATCTGTTATTTTTACACGAACCCCAATTAGCACCTGTGAATGAAATGGACAGAATCGTTAAATGTCTGCATAGCTTCAAAGAACAGGGATTAATAGATTACATAGGCATTGGTGGCAATCCTACTACAGATTTTTTTCCTTTTATAAAAAAGGAATACTTTGATGTTGTTTCAGGCTTTCTAAAGTTAGATGCTTGTAATTTGTCTGCTTTAGAACATGATATTCCTTTTTTTAAGGCTGAAGGGTTAGCGTATTACGCCGCATCTTCTTTGCATTTTTCGTTATTAGGCAATAGGTTTGAAAAGTATGTTGAAGCTGGAGCAGATGGAGATTGGCTTACACAAAGTGATATCGAAAATGCAATAAAAGTAAATCAGCTTGCAGCAGAAAATAATATACCTCTATCAACATTAGCACAACGATACTTATTTTCTATTGCCGAAGCAGACCGTGTAGTTGTCGGAGCAAAAAATGCCAAGCAGATGGAGGCTACCATTAACGATTGGAATGCTGGTGCATTGCCAGAGCAGCTGTTCGATGCCATTACATCCATCATTGTATCATAACCATGAATTCAATACTATTAAAAGAACCTGGAGTATTCGTTTTAGAAAACAGGGTATATCCAACACTTACAAATGAGGATGACGCATTAGTTAAAGTATATAAAATTGGGGTTTGCGGTACCGATCTGCATGCTTTTTCTGGTAAGCAGCCATTTTTTTCTTATCCGAGAATATTAGGCCATGAACTAGCGGTTGAAATTGTTGAAATAGGAAAAAATGTTACTCATCTAAAAAAGGGAGATTTTTGCTGCATAGAACCTTACCGAAATCTGGTATTGGGCCAGGCTGTTCTAAGAGGTAAAACCAATTGCGGCGAAAACCTTACTGTACTAGGTGTGCATGAAGATGGCGGGATGCAGGAATTTTTTACTTATCCGGCCTCGCACATACATCCTTTTAATAAACTTTCCCTTGATCAGCTGGCTTTGATAGAACCTCTTGCTATTGGCAGGCATGCCGTAAATCGTGCAGACATACATCCGGATGATATTGTTCTTATTGTAGGAGCCGGACCAATCGGGCTTTGTGTAACCGAATTCGCGAAATTAAGTGGCGCAAGGGTTATGGTAATGGATGTAAATGAAGACAGACTTAATTTTTGTAAAGAAAAACTGCACATACAAGATGTATTACTTGCGAACGAAGAGCCATTAGAAAAGTTACAGGAATATTTGAATGGCTATTTGCCTACTGTTGTTATAGACGCTACTGGTAACAAGGAATCTATGCATCATGCGTTTAAATATGTTGCAGCAGGCGGCACGATTGTTTATGTAGGATTGTTTATGGGTGATATCAATTTTTCTGATCCCTATTTTCATAAAAAAGAGATAACACTAAAGGCAAGTAGAGCAGCGCTATCTGAAGATTTTACAGAGATCGGAAAACTAATAGAAGATGGAATTATTGAGCCAGAATGGATGATTACTCATCGCTTACATTTTGAAGATGTAGCAAGCCAGTTTGGAAGCCTTACCGAGCCGGGCAAACAACTGGTAAAAGCTATTATTGATTTGTAAATTATAACTACTGATTTATATGCCAACTAAAAGATTATGCCTTGCACTGGATCTAATTGATGATCCCTCACTTATTGCCGAGTACGAACATTATCATAAAAGTGATGTGATTTGGCCGGAAATTATTGAAGGTAACAAGGCTTGTGGAATTCTTTCTATGGATATTTATAGGGCAGGGAACAGGCTTTTTATGATTATGGAAACAGTAGAAGATTTTGATTTGAAACGGAATTTTGAAAGGCTGTCTACTTTTCCACGTCAAAAAGAATGGGCCACTCTTATGCTTAAATTTCAGCAACAGTTGCCATTTGCGCAACCCACTGAACACTGGGTTTTAATGACACCTATTTTTACACAATCTTAAATCGAAACAGTGAAAACCAACCAAAATAAAACAACAGAATTCTTAGTGCCACTATTAATAGTGATGAGCTTAATGTTTTTCTGGAACCTGAGCCGTAACATAAATGACGTGCTTATACCACACTTAAAAAGGGCCTGTCAATTAACAGATTTCCAGTCCTCATTAGTACAATCAGCATTTTTTGGTGCGTATTTTTTAGTTGCGCTTCCCTCTGGTTGGTATATACAGAAAAAGGGCTACAGGGCAGGTATGGTAACCGGATTATTAATTTCAGCTGTGGGTGCTTGCCTGTTTTTCCCGGCAGCAGAAACAAGAATTTACCCCTTATTTTTAACTGCTCTTTTTGTTATGGCTGCAGGCTTTGTTTTGTTGGAAGTAACAGCATCACCTTATATAACTAAGCTCGGCAGTCCGGATGGTGCTTCAAGCCGTTTAAGTTTATCATCAGCAGTTGGTTCAATCGGTGCAACCCTTGCGCCCTACCTGGCTTCTTTAATATTACTTCATGAAAAGGATATTGAACAGGAAACAATTAATTCCTTTTCAGCATCTCAACTTCAAACGTTTTTATCTGCCGAAGCCGATCTGGTAAAACTTCCTTATTTAATTTTAGCGGGATTTTTAACAGTAATGGCACTTGCGTTAGTTTTTATAAAACTGCCTTCCATTAAAGAGGAAGATGATAATCAAGTAGAAAAAAGGTCGTTAAAAAATATTTTCAGATTTCGCCACACCCTCTATGGAGTTGGAGCAGAATTTTTTTACGTGGGCGCAGAGGTAGGTATCGTTAGTTTTATTATTCGCTATTCTAAATGGCTTAATTTACCGGGATTAACAGAAAAAAAAGCAGCTCTATTTATTACTGCCTTTATGGGGTTAGTGTTAATTGGCAGATTGGCTGGAACATACGTTTTAAAGAAATTTAATCCGGCTACAGTATTAATTTGGTGTAGTTGTGGTGCATTTTTAATGGTATTAACCACTATACTTTCTGAGGGCTATTTTTCACTGGTTTGTTTAGCATCTGTAGGTTTTTTCACTTCGGTAATTTATCCAATAATATTTAGTTTGAGTATTAAAGATCTGGGAAGCTATACAAAAACAGCTTCATCCATTTTTATTTTGGGTATTGTGGGCGGTGCTATCATACCTCCGATTATGGGTTATGTTTCTGATAGTTTTGGAATTAAATATTCATTTATAGCACCACTAGTTTGTTATAGTTACTTGTTATTTTTTGCTTTGAAAGGGCATACTGTGAAAATAACAAAAATCGAAAGCTAAGTTGAAAAGCATTTTTAAAAAAGCTGATCAGCCTTTTTTGGCTGGTATTAAAATTTTTATTGGCGCGTTTCGTTTTCTTTGTTGACATCCCTTAAATATTGCAAATTCACAAGTCTATTTTAGAACGACATCTTCTAACAATATTCAATTCTTCCCGAAGTCCCATTTACGTTTGCGTTGGAGATGACCTTAACGTAATCTATGCGAATGAAGCAACGCTAAATGTATGGGGAAAGATGCGTCTGTTATTGAAAAGCCTTTTGCTGAAGCTTGCCGGAGATCCCGGATCAGCCATTTCCTGAATTTCTAAAAAGAGTTTACGGAACAGGTGTTTCCTATCATACAGAACAAGACAGAGCAGTCTTGCCAACAGGTGATGGCCTGCAAACCTATTATTCAAATTCAGCTAGCAGGCTTTAAAAAACACGAGGATGGAACAATATAGGGACTCTTATGTACCGCTACTGATGTAACGGAACTGGTAAAAGCCAAAAGGGAAGTAGAGTTAAGCCAGAATAATTTACGTGGGATGATTATGCAGACGCCGGTAGCTATTTGCATTTTGAAGGGCGTAGACTTTGTAATTGAAATTGCTAACGAGAAAATATTAGAAATATGGAGAACCACAACCCGGACTATCGGCATCCAATATTTGAGGGATTACCGGATGGCATTAAAATAATGCTCAATTGTATTCTTATATCCGCTATTTTACTCTTGGTCTATCAAGAGCCCAACAACCTTTAAGGCTCCAAAATAATGAAACAAAAATTAGTTGATAATCTTGAAAGAGCATTACTGGAAGACTTTGTTTTTTTATGTGGAGGCGATCCTAACTTAGTTGAAATATATCTTAAAGCAACCTCCCCCCTTAATCTTCCGAACACTTATGATGGGGACGCCAACAAAGGCGTAGACGGATAAAAGAAATAGGAGCATGTAAGGGTACCTAAAATTCGGCAGTTATAAATTAGAAAGAAATTTTTAATTTTAAAGCTGTCAATTATGCAAAAAACAAAATTCACGGAGACCCAGATCGTGGCCTCGATTAAGAAACAGGAAAGCGGCATAGCTGTTACAGAAATATGCCGTGAACTAGGGATCCATAAGGCTACATTTTACAATTGGAAAGCAAAGTATGGCGGCATGGAAGTAAGCGATGTTAAAAAGATGAAAGAGATGGAAGCTGAACTGAGTCAGTACAAAAAGATTGTAGCTGAGCTTACCTACGAGAACCACTGTATAAAACACATCCTGGAAAAAAAGTAGCAAAGCCTGCTGATAAAAGAGAAGCTGCTGACCTGTTAATTAAAGATCAGCAGTGCAGTACCAGTAAGGCTTGTAAAATTGTGCAACTGCCACGAAGTAGCTACCAGTATCAAAGTAAGCCAAAAGATGATGGTGAAATAGTAGAGGCTTTAACTAAAGTAATAGAAAAGCATCCGGCTATTGGGTTTTGGCAAAGCTATTATCGCTTTAGAAATAAGGGTATGTTATGGAATCATAAAAAGGTTCGCAGGGTATACCGTTCAATGAACTTAAACATAAGACGAAGAGCGAAAAAACGTTTACCGGCAAGGGTTAAGCAACCTTTGGTGATACCCACGGTTGCCAATCAAACATGGAGTATTGATTTTATGAGCGATGCATTAATGGATGGCAGGAAGTTTAGATTGTTCAATGTGCTTGATGATTTTAACCGGGAATCTTTGGCTATTGAAGTGGATACATCCTTGCCTTCTTTAAGAGTACAGCGGGTATTGAATAGATTAATGAATGAACGAAGCAAACCAACCACCATCCGGGTAGATAATGGCCCGGAATTTATCAGTCACACCTTGCAGCAATGGTGTAGAGAAAATGAAATTACGCTGCAATACATACAACCAGGTAAGCCTATGCAAAACGGGTTTATTGAAAGAAAAAACGGAAGCATAAGAAAGGAACTGCTCAATACTTATTTGTTTGAAAGCCTGGCAGAGGTAAGAGTAATGACTGAAGAGTGGAGAGATGATTACAATCACCAAAGACCGCATAAATCACTGGGATATCTTTCCCCGGTAAAATATTCTGAACAAAGATCTGAAGCTGAAAATATGCACCAAAGCTTTATCCATAAAACGGCGACCTGAAATCCTTTATAAATTGAAGGGAGCCGTTATGTGGATAAAGTATTTGAAAAACTACTTATGAACTTGTAAAATTCTAATTTTGAACTGACCGAAAAAAGGGTACGCTTACAGAAGGATATGCCGAAATCCCTTTATTTTATTGTGTTTACTGTAAATCGTTAAAACGTTCTCAATATTTTCGGATCGCAGATCCACCCATCCCACAACGCCTTTTATAAAATCATTTTCTTTTGAAAGTTGCAGAAGAAAGTCCGTTTCTGCCAATGTTTGGTCAGCTTGAACCGCCACACAGCCATCCACGCCGTTTTCTTGATAGACCTTCTTTAAGTCCTGTGGAAGAAAGTCACGTCGGATTACGGACATGTCATCATCAATCCAGTCATGTTTTATAGGTTCGTAATTCCAAAAATGTTGGTGTGAGTCAATAATCATACTTTAAAAATTATTTCACAAAAGCATCTAAAGTTGCTTTCATGCCGTTATTTACAATAGCTTGTAAATGTTTGGTCACTTCTTTTTGAAGTCCATCAATTGCTGTTAAATCGGTATCCCAAAAATTGGTGTTTGACAATACTTTTTCAGCCACATCAGACAAATCATTATGGCTCCAGGCATTTTTAAAGAACTCCAATACTTGTGCATCATCTCTTAATGCGATTGCTGCAATATCCTCTGGTGTTGCCATTCTTAAAACCGGCTGTGTTTTAGACAGTTTCTCGAACATTTCTTTTTCCTGACCCGGATAATTCTTGGCAATAAAACCATCCACAAGGGAGTACGTACCCTTGCAGGTGAAATACTGTTGCAACGGATATTATCAGCAAGGTAATCTTTGGCTACCGAAAGTGTCATCGCATAGACAGCACCTTTACTCATTGAATAGGCAAAACGATCAGCCACACCAACAATAACCACGATAGATGCGAGGTTCAGAATGGCACCACCGCCGCCTTTCTTCATCAATTGAATTGCAGCAAAAAGACAGTTGTAAGCCCCTTTCACATTGACACTGTAGATTCTTGTCCATATCCGCTTCTGAAGTTGTATCGGTACTTCCTACATGCGCAATGCCCGCATTGTTAACCAGAATATCGATTTTACCGATACTATTGAACAGGGATAGCACATCGGCCTGTTTTGAAACATCACATCCATGTGCAGAAGCTATTCCGCCTTTATCTGTGATCTCTTTTACTACTGCAAGACACGCATCCTGATTCAATTCCACGATCTTCACGTCGGCACCCTGGGCTGCAAACACCATTGCGATACCTTTTCCAATACCACTTCCCGCTCCTGTAATTACTGCTGTTTTTCCTTTTAAGCTGAACATATTATTTAAAAATTTGATAAAATTATAATGAAACACCACGTTTCCATGGGATAAAATCGACCTGACCCAATTGCATAGCTTTCGGCTGTTCTTCACCGCTCGCAACTCTGATCACATAGTCCAGAATGCGGTGAGCGTTCTCTTTTATTGTCTCCGAACCGTCGATAATCGTTCCGCAGTTAATATCGATAATATCAGGCATTTTCAGAAATGTTTTTGTATTGGTACTCAGCTTGATAACCGGTGTAACCGGATTCCCCGTTGGGGTACCCAAACCGGTCGTAAAAAGTACGATATTGGCACCTGAGCCACTTCTGCAGTGGTACTTTCCACATCGCTTCCCGGGGTACACAAGAGGTTCAAGCCCATGCTCTTTACCTTTTCAGGATAATCAAGCACCGCTGTTACCGGAGATGACCCTCCCTTTTTCGCTGCACCGGCAGATTTCATAGCATCGGTAATCAATCCGTCGCGAATATTTCCGGGAGATGGATTGGCATAAAAACCCGAGCCATCCGCTACAGCCCTGGCATTATAGGTACGCATCAAATGCATAAACCGGGTAGCCGTTTCTTCATCCACACAACGGTCACTCAACTCCTGCTCCACTCCGCAAAGCTCGGGGAATTCTGAAAGCACCACTGAGCCGCCCAATGACACCAGAATATCTGAAACATAACCCAGAGCCGGATTGGCTGATATACCCGAAAATCCATCAGAACCACCGCATTCCAAACCAATACATATTTTCGAGATTGGTGCCGGTTTACGTTCATTTTTATTCGCTTCAACCAGACCTGCAAAGGTTCTTTTCAGAGCCTCCTGCATTAAGTTTGTTTCGGTTCCCAATGCCTGCTGTTCGAGAATAGCTAATGGCTTACTGAACTGAGGATCGCGTTTTTTAATCTCATTCTGTAAGGTACCGACCTCCGAATGCTGGCAACCCAGACTAAGAATCGTTGCACCGGCAACATTCGGGTGGGTGATATAACCGGCGATCAAGCCGCATAAGCTATCTGCATCCAGCTTGATCCCCCCGCATCCTATATCATGGGTAATGAATTTCACCCCATCCACATTTGGGGATAAACGTGTTCGTTTAGCTTCATTTGGCGTAGCCTTCAGGTCGGCATTCAGAATTTCGAATCCAAAGCGGTGCTGAGGACCAGTGTCTTGCCTCCAAAATTTATTTCTTCACCCTTTGCAAGATCCTGCAAGGCAACCAGAACATTATCCTGTGCATGAATTTGCAGAAAGCGATGTTTTTTCCCCTCTTCGAAATTATTGTTCATTTGTAATTATAATTGAAATATTTTTTCCATTAACACCCACTTTTCAATAATTTCCGGCCAGACTTTTTTGTGCCATAATTCATACTCTGAAATGAGTTTCGAATCGTCCTTTAAATCGACCGCAAGGCAATATCTACGCATAGTTTTTGGTTTGAGGTTTTATGACTTTATATCCTTTTACTGCGAAAGCCACGATCACACAAAAACAAAGTAAACTCACAATCTGTCCGTACTGAACGTTTCCGCTCAGGTCTGAAAAATAGCCAAAAAGCAGAGGCAGAACAGCCCCACCAAAAATAGCCATCACTATTAAACTGCTGCCATATTGGGTATCACTTCCTAATCCCTTAATTCCCAATGAGAAAATTGTGGGAAACATGATTGACATAAAAAATGCAATTCCAATAACAGCATAAGTGGCTATAAAACCATGACTGAAAGTGGCTAAGAAGCAAAGTAAAATACAGATTGCAGCATAAATAGCCAGCAATCGTTCAGATGCAATAAATTTCATCAGAAATACACCAAAAAACCTGCCGACCATAAATGCTAATCCGCAGCCCCCCAGCCCAGGTAATCAGCGGCCAGCACATTGTCAATACCGGCAACTTCTACCGCGTACAAAATAAAAAAACTGAAAACACAGACCTGAGCACCTACATAGAAAAATTGAGCCACAACGGCCCACGTCAGATGCCGGTGACGGAGTGCTCTGAATACGTTGAGGCTTTTGCTCTCGTCCTTATCCTCAACTTCAGGAAGCCGTAAAAAATAAAAAATAGCTGCAATAGCCAGAATTAAACTTCCCAGAATGAAATATGGAACCTTCACTGTAGAGGCTTCGGAAGCCAGAGCAATCTGCCGCGCACTTTCGGTCATGGCGTTCAGTTCCTCATCGCTGTATCCTTCTGTTAAAATAAATCTTGCACCAATAATGGGAGCCATGGTGGCTGCCAAGCCGTTAAATGACTGTGCAAAATTAAGCCGGCTGGTTGCTGTTTGAGGATCTCCCAGTAAAGAAACATAAGGATTAGCTGCTGTTTCGAGAATAGTTAGTCCACAGGAGATGATAAACAGTGCTCCAAGAAAAAAGGATATTCCTGTGTGCTTGCTGCCGGAATAAACAAAAAAGAACCGATGGCAAATAAGACGAATCCAGATAAAATTCCGGTCTTATAACCATACTTTTTCATCAGTATCCCTGCGGGAATGGCCACCAGCAGATAGGCAATAAAAACTGCAGAATCTACCAATGATGACTGCAATATATTTAGGCTGAAAGATTTCTTTAAATGAGGGATCAGAATAGGATCCAGGTTGTGAACAAACCCCACATAAAGAATAGTGAGGTAACCATGATGAAAGGGAAAAAGTACTTGTTTTTTGCCATATAATCCTGTATTAGTATGTCCCGCTGTAAGTGTATTTCCCTTAGGCTGAAAAATATTATTTTCAGCATGACCGCCAGATTGGCCTGAGGATTACACTACAATAATACTAATTCGGGTGGTTTTATTTTAAGAGATTTCATCTTTAATTGAATGTTTTCATTAAAGTTTTTACAAAATCTTTAACATTAATTACTTCCGGTTGTTCCTTTTTCACCAGTTATTCCTTATTAAAAGATATGTTTATTTTTTGTTCCGACTGATTGCGGATAATGATACAGGCGCCCCTTCCCATCCACTTTATACTTTGATAAACTCTAAGCAGGTCGCTTATTGAATTAATTGCCTCGTCTCCCATTTTGATTATCACATCTCCTTTCTGCAAATTATTTTTTGCGATAATAGAGTTGGAGGGTAACTCAACCAGTAATGCACCGTTGCTGTTATGCATACCTGCCGCCGACTTTTCGCCAAGCGTCTCTATGTTTTTAAACTTAGCCCCAAGCCACTCTACTTGCGAACCTTTGACCTCCACTATTTTTGTAAACAATGGTTTTATTGGTGGATTTTCCGCTATTTTTTTTAATCTATCCAGGGTTACGCCAAAATTCATCTCAAAGTTTTTAAACCCTGTACTGAATGCAGGAGAACCAGACTTTATCCTGTAATCTCCTTTACCTACATTTATAAACATAGCATCGCCCCATTGGCTATTTTTGTCAAGTCCTAAAGATTGCGCCTTGGTTAATCCGTCTTTTATAAGAAAAAAATTAGCATCTATTTCCTTACCCCAGCTATTCATTAAAATAGGGGCATAGGGTGAAGTAACAATATTATGTGTAAAAACATCGCCGCTATTTTTTAACCACACATGTGGATGAAAAGTATTATTGACCAAAATATTATTGGTAACCGTACGATGGTAGCCTTCACGCAACTTTAATCCGCCACTAAGACACACGTTATTATAAATCTGGTAATTACTGCTTCCATCATCAAGGTCAATATCCCAGCCATGATCGCATTGAAAACGGTTATTGCGGATAATAATGGGATCGATCACATCCAACCATTCGATACCTGGCCTGGCTGCAACAATGCTATCAATTATTGGTCGCTCAGGGCGCCAGAAACGGTCACGACCCCATGAATTAAATGCGCCATGATCCCCTGTTTCCAGTACCGTATTAAAAACATCATTGAACTCAATTTCATGTCCGCCCCAGCATCCGTCTCCGATATTGATACCAGATCTTGGTGTGTTGTAAATACTGTTATGACCTACAGTTATATGTGCAGCCATTGCTATTTGCACACCGGCCGCCTGTTTTTCTATAGTGCCGATGTTATGAATCAGGTTGCCTTCTGCTTTACAATATTGCGGGTAATCATTACTCTTAGGTCCGGGTGTGTAATCCATCTCATTCCAGGGAACAAATAATTCGTATCGAAAAGCCGGCGAACGTACTGCATTGGCACTGCCAACAAAAGCTATTGCACTTGCGCCAATGCTATGTATGTGATTATTTTTTATAACATTATTTTTATTGTAATTGCTCAGAAAAACAGCATTGCCTCCTAATTCTGAAAAACTGCAATTACTGATGTTTATATTTTCTGTTCCGTCAAGTAATATTGCTCCCCCTCTGTAAATAGTCCAGTCGCTACGCAACAGGGGTTCTTTTGTCAGCATGAAACTGCGGTTGGTTTGGGTAAAATGAATATCACTGATAGAAATATTTTTTACGGGCCTGTCCTTATCAGCCATGATCCGGATCAGATCCGTTAAATGACTTACTTCAAATCGGGCACTTTGAACGGGTATCCCTTTTGGCGGGTACAGGTACATTGTTTTTGTATTGATATCATAAAACCATTCGCCGGGTGCATCTAATTCTTCAAAAATATTTTCAACAAACCTGTGCTGCCGGTGCATAGGAGCAGGTCGGTTGTTTTGCCAGCCACCTTCGTAATTAAGCTTTCCATCGGCCGCTTTACCGGTTATACGGTAATGAAAACCGCCCCATTCGCCATTATGCAAAGCATGAATATAACCACCAGCGGGATTCTGCCAGCTTTCTACTTTTTCATCGCTGATTGCATCCGCAGCTGTACCATTAAAAACCCTTGCTGATCCATCAAAGTTTGGGTATCGAGCCATCGACAGGCTTTTCCAGTTTATAAATAACCTGTCGGGTGCTTCAATCAGGTTTAATTGAGCTTTGAGTATCCCATTCTTGTGTGGCTGCCATTGAGGTGCAATTTTTTTTGCACCGTTTATGATGACCTTTTCATTTCCATAAGCTCGGATGACAAGTGAACGGAGTGTATACGTTGCAGCAGTTATTTCGATGGTCCTTTCTAAACTATACCTGCCCCCGCGAATTTCTATGATTACATCTTTGCCCGATTGATTCATGGCTTTAGCAACTGCAATCTCCGGTGATCTCAGCGGCTTTGTGATTGATCCGGTGTTTTTATTGTTTCCATTTGCAGCAACATATAATTTAACCTGTCCGGAACAATTTAAAATAAGCTGAAAAAAAATAATTGATAAGAAGATTCTTTTTATCATAACATTCGTATCTGGCTTAATTGTGAAAAATTTATTGATGTACTGATTTCTTTAACTGTTTCAAAAGGTCAAGCGTTTCCGGCGAAATACTTCCACCCTGGTAAACCCGCACGTTCATAATAGCAACATTTTTTCGCAGTACCGCCTCCTGGATGATCTTTATTAAAGCATCAGGTTTGAGCAATGGTGATGGAATATCTTTATCAGACTCTGTATGTGTCCAGTCTCCCGGCTCCATCAGTCCGCAAAAGGTAGCTTTTAACCCTTGTTGTTTTTTATCTGAAATAAAGAGAAGCATGCTACCAGCTGCAGGGAGATCAAAGTTAACTGATATCATATGCTGATGCTCCTGTTCAGGATAATCCAGGATTTTGCCAGTTATGAGATCCATCAGCAAGGCGTCTTTTCCCTTAATGTTTATGTGACCCTTAGCGGCTGATTCCATGCTGGCATTGGAGAGGAATAGAAGCTGTCCATCATCCAATGACCTGCGTTGATGATATAAGTTACCCCCGATAGAATCCGGCCCGTTTGCTGAAATCTGAAAATCAGCTGATTGAAAATGCTGTTCGATAAGGGTTTTATTGAGCTTTGTAAACTGAAGAATATTCTCTTTCGGATCATTAAAATACTGAAGTTCATTTCGGCTGGCTCCATCCAGGGTTTGTAACTTTTCAAACTGTACAATTTTTCCGCCCTTATCTGCATATTCTTTCAAAAGTTTAAAAGTTGGCAGATCTATATTTTCCATCCCCGGCGGAATAACTACGGTAGTGTAAGCCCTTTGCCCTACTACAAACTTCCCATTCTCAATTTTACCATGATCTTTAATGATATTTTCGGATCCTATATCGTATTCCACCTGGGCTTTTTCAAGCTCTGTGATCAAAGCCTGGAAATTGTTGCCTATTTCAGCTAATCTTTTATGTTGCTTACCAGGGAGCGAATACATCCAGGCAGAAGTTGTAGGCTCCATAATTAACAGGTTATTCTGCTGCCTGCCTTGGGATAATACAAATGACAGGCGTGTAAAATACTGATTGAGGGATTTGTAATAAGGCCACCAGGGAGTATGATATGAAAAGCTCTGGGGATAATCATACTTTCTTGCGCCGGTAAGGGTCATCATCGAAAGATGCTGGTTCAAAAAATTAACTCCCAATACAAATTGCCAGTCACCCAACCGTTTCATATCTTTAAACGTAAGTTCCCATCCGCCCCCACCATACGTTTCGCTGAGTGTTCTCTTTTTGTTCAGCTGGTTGGCTACACTGGCTAACTCTTTTACTGACCGTATATTTCCAAATTCTGCATGGGGGCTTTTTTCGTCAAACTGGTTAAACAGCATGTCGATGCCGGGTTGCTGGTGCCAGGCATACATGGCCATATTATCCCGCCCATGTCCCGGAATGGGCCACTCATGTTCATGGTAATGGCCGGTCCATTTTAGATTATTTTTCTCAGTATAAGTATACATAGGTTTAGACCACCGGTCTATAAATAATTGCAACAGGGTTTGCTGGTAATTATGTCTTACTTTTTTCCAGTCGCCGACTTCTTCAAAAAGAGATGGAAGATAGGTTTGCAGATCATATCCCCATTTTTGTTTAAAGGTACTAAAGAGGTCGGGGGTCCAGCGGACATTTCCTGCTCCCCGCGTTTGTATATGGGGTTCATCCGAAAAAACTCCGGGAACTGTTTTCCCAAATTCATTACCGGCCACCTTTTCATATCCTTTCATGGTGACCTCAATAAATTTCTCTGTAACTCCTTTTACCATCAGGTCAACATAAGGAAAGTCGGGAGGCCCAGCCACCCAGGCTCCTTTTTCATAAAATTCCTTATTAAACAGATAATACTTTCCGGGCTTCCCTCTTTCCAGGCTCAATTTGGAAGTGATGTCTGTAAAATTTCCGTTTTCTTCTCTAACACAGATCAAAATTTCATTTGTATTAGCAGGCAAAAGATCTGCTTTGGTTAAATGCAACATTTGTCCCTGATTATATGATTCAGGCATCTGATCAGGAACATGTCCGCCGGCAAATCCGGAAGGGTATGAATTTTCATCGTATATCCATACATCCAAACCTAGTTCTTTTCCTTTTTTTACGGAGTACTGAAATAAATCGAACCAATCCTGTGACAAATATTCTGTGATTAGTCCCGGACGCGGATGAACCATTACTCCGCCAAATGCATTTTTCCTGAACTCATACATCATGGAATCGATAATTGTTTTGGTCACTTTAGTGTTCCATACCCATAAAGGTGCGCTGCCATATTGTTTATCTGGTGATACAAATCCTCCTTCCAAATATTTAAATGTACCCTTGCTTAGATTATCCTTAGGCCTTTGCGGAAAACCATGAATGGGAATAAATATCACAGCTAAAAAAGCTATGTATATAAATGATGAAAATTTACGCATAATATTAATTTTGAATAAGGCGTTTAGGTAAACTTTAATTTTTGATAAATTGTTGGCGGGTGTTCCATCATCCGCACGATTAAATTATGAAACATGATTTTAGGGTACTTCAATCGGTTAAAGCGGTAATTAAAATTCATTCAAATAGGCCTGTAAATGTTTGCACTGGTGGTGTATTCCCCTGAGCCAGCTTTTTAACATCATAATCTGTCTGTGCATTAAAGGAAAAGATTTCCCTTTAGCTGATGATGGTTCAGCCACCAAACCCTGATAATCTTGCTTCAATGGCAGGTAGCCCGTCCACTGATCTGTCCTTATTGAAGCGCATTTATCGATATATTTATCAAAAAATGCCTGTAGTTCTACATGGTCTGCCGATGGGATAACCCGGGCATATGAACGGTGGATACCAAACTTGTCTACTTCGATTGCCATGGCCACTAAGCGCTTTTTTTCGTTTCCTCTTCCACGTTTTCCTTCTTCCTGTCCACCAATAAAAAACTCATCAACCTCTACTTTAGCCTTTAACAGGTTTTTTCCGCTGCTTTCCATTGCTTCCATTACCTTGCGCTTAAATAACCAGCAGGTTTTCTGGCGCAAGTCAAGTTTCCTGCCCAATTCATAACTACTGATACCTTTTTTGCCACTTACAACCAAAAAACAATATAGAATGCTTTTCGCAAAGAGAATTTTACCTTGTGGAACAATCCATGGGCGGTAACAGATTCTGCATATTTACATTTGCTGCAACATCGGGAAAAGGGCTGTTTGCCGCCAAATTATTTTGTATGGCCGCATTTTGCACACCGGTAATCATTTTTCCATTTTATATCAGATAGGTACTGATAGCACTTTTCATCTGTTGAAAATTTATCATTAAATTCGAGCAAACTAAGGCCTTCAAACATCATTTTTTTGTTAAATGGTTTCTATGCTGCTAATTACTAAATATATTAGTATATCAATGTGCCTTATTCAATATTAATTATTAAGATGTGAATTTAACTAAAACAATATATCGCCTGGCAATTCCTTTCTTCTCTGCCTTATCACTTGTGATGGACTCCTTAGAGGTGCTATCTATTTCAAGAAGCTAAAAAATCCTTTAATTGTCGCTCAATATCCTGAGTTTTGCGTTATCTTACTATTAATCAAAATTTGTGCATTAGGAATGGGGTACAATACCATATATGGTTGAAAAATATAATCGTTGTTAGAATAGGGGATTCCCTGTCTGGACACCGTAGGATTAGCCTTCTCCACCGCAGTATAAGCATTTAAGAATTGTGTTAGTTCTGCAGGGGTTTTGGTGCGCTTCAGATCAAACCAACGATGATTTTCAAAAGCCAGTTCTACTCTTCTTTCCTGAAGTACCGCTGTCCTGAACGATTCTTTAGTTAGTCCGCTTAACGGATTAAGCCCTGCTCTCTGACGGACCTGATTTAGGTAGCTATAAGCAGACGAATTTGGTCCTGTTTGTTCATTAATTGCTTCAGCCAACATTAATAAAACATCTGAGTATCTGAGTACTGGCCAATTATCATCAGTACGACCATAAATGGTATGCGGATGGTTATATTTATTAATAAAAGGAATAGGAACCCATACTCCTTCTCTATTCGTATACCCTTCTTTTAAAGACACAATTTTTCGTAAATCACCATTTTCATAACTGGCAATCATATCTTTTGTTGGGATATTCCAACCGCCTGGCCTACCTATATTAAAGCCAGTAACTCTGCCGGCAGATAGCCTGGGTGCAAAAGTATAAATAAAACTACTCCACTCTCCCAGGTCATTTCCACCCTGGAACTGAACCTCAAAAATAGATTCTACGCCATTCTTTTTTTGAGGATCAAAAACATCAGCGTAAGAAGGTAATAAAGCATATCTCAGTGAAAGCACTTGCGTAAGTGAAGTCACAGCATCCGCATATTGTTTTTTTGTAAGATAAACCTTTCCTAATAAACTCAAAGCAGCTCCTTTAGTTGCACGTCCAGTATTTGCAGCATCATATTTTTCCGGAAGTAACAAAACAGCATCTTTAAGGTCAATTTCAATTTGAGCATATACTTTTACCTGAGGTTCCCTCAAATACTCCCATGCTTTTAATGGATCATTCAAAGCTTCAGTAATGATTACAACATCTCCAAAATATTGGACAAGATTAAAATAGTAGTAAGCTCTGATAAATTTAAGCTGACCTTCAATTTGCTTTTTCACTGCAACATCAATGGTGGAATTGGCAAGTTTGGCTAACGTATTGTTGATATTATAGATTGCATTATAATAAGTATTATACATTCCTTCAAGATTAGGGGTTCCGGAATTTACAGTCATAAATTCAAATGCCTCTATTCTAGCCGCCTGGCCCCGGTCATCCGGGTTAAAATCTATTGTTGTATTATCAGAAGGTAACTCATTAAACAGCCACTGGTTGCTTATAACAGGCTGTAATTGCCCATAAACACCATCAAGAGCCTGTGTTAGCTGAGTCTGGGTTTTGTAAAATTTTTCTGTTCCTACTCTTGTAGGATCTGTTTTATCAAGAATTTCTTTCTCACATGAAAGTTGAACAAGACAAACAAGGAAGCAGCTTATAATGATTAAATGTTTCATTTTAATAAAATTTAAAAAGTTAATTTAGCGCCAATAGTAAATGTTCTGGCAACAGGATAAGCCTCGTAATCCATTCCCGGGTTTATTCCTCCATTCATATTAACATCCGGGTTATTCCCTGGGTAATTAGTAATTAAAAACATATTCTCAGCGTTTACGTATACTCTAAGGTTATTTAATTTCACCTTTGATTTGGGAAGTGTATAACCGAGACTTATATTTTTTACCCAAACATGGCTTGCATCATATACATAAATGGAATTACTTTCTCGCTGCCACTTCCATGTATTTGTACCTGTGATTCTTCCATTCCCTGGGTTTAGTTCTGACCGCCACCGATTTGTACTATTCGTTAAAACATTGAAAACTCCATCCAAATTCATAGTTGACTTCTCTATTTGTCGGAAAAGATCATACCCCTGTGCTCCTAAAAATAAAACACTAAAATCGAATTTCTTATAATCCCCGCCTAAAGTCCAACCCCACGTAAATTTCGGATGAGGGTTTCCTATCTCTACCATATCTTTCTGGTTATAAGATACCGTCCCATCTCCATCAGCATCCAAATACTTATAAACCCCCGGAATAGCGCCATCTTGTTTAGGCGCTGCATCAATTTCTGCCTGATTCTTAAAAACTCCTATATTTTTAAAGCCATAAATCATCCCAATTGGATGGCCGGGTTTTGATACATTATAGTCCCCATAAAGATCGCCACTCCACAACTCATCGTTTGCTCCATTAATTTCAAGTACTTTATTCCGGTTAAATGATATGTTAAAATTTGTTCTCAAGTTTATTTTATTAACTTTTGTATTATAGTTCAATGCAAATTCAAAACCTTTATTTTCAACTTTTCCAATATTCGACAAACTAGTTGTGAATCCGGAAACCGAAGGTAACTGAATAGGCAATAACATGTCATTTGTAATCCTCTTATAGTATTCTGCCGTAAAAATCAATTTGTTATCAAAAGCTGCCATATCTAAGCCAATATCTAATTGGCTTGATTTTTCCCAACCCAGGTTCGCATTGGCAAATGAACTTGCTATTGCCCCACTTGCCAGATTATTGCCTATTATATAATTATTGATACCCACGAATGCTAAACTGGAATAATTCCCGATATTATTATTACCTGTTACACCCCAACTCCCCCTTATTTTAAAATCATTTAACCAGGAATATTCAGGCATAAAAGGTTCTTCTGAAATTCTCCATCCGGCAGATGCAGCAGGAAAATTTCCCCATTTGTTATTTGCACCAAACCTGGAACTCCCCTCCCTACGGAAAGTGCCGGAAAATAAATATTTATCATTAAATGAGTAATTAATCCGGCCAAAAGAAGCCAGCAGACCCCAGGCATTTTCAGTTGAGCCAGAAGATCTTATTATAGCCGCATTAAGAAATGGAACAAGGTCATTAGGGTACTGTCTTCCGCTACCTGAAAGTCCTTTGACAAGCTCCTGTTGAGCAGTGTACCCAACCATTACATCTACCTGATGGTTGTTCAGTAGTTTAGGGCTATAAGTAAGAAGTTGATCTGTTGAAAAATTCTGGGTAATGAAAGACTCATTATATCCTGATGCTACACTTGGTGCGGGAGCATTTTGTCCTGAAATAGTAGAAGGTACATACTCCGAATAGGAATTAGTATTTCGTCTGACATTTACAGATGACCTAAATTTAAAATCCTTCAAAAAAGAAAATTCTAAATATACATTCGCCAATACATCTCCGATTTCCCTGTTTCTGTTAATCTCATTTAAGCTTTGTACCGGATTGGAAAATCCAAAAGTACCATCATGTCCGCCCACATAATCATTGTAGGTTCCATCATCATTATATACGGGTTCACGTGGATCCATTATATAAGAAGCTTCTACAATCGTGCTCCGCCAACTGGTATTCTCTACTCTCTGTTTTGAATATGAACCATTGATATTTAAACCAATAGTAAGAAATCGGTTTATTTCCCCCGCGATATTAGCCCGAATAGAATAACCCTCATAATTAGTATTTATCAATGCTCCATCCTGACCAATATATCCTACAGATACCATTGAATTAATCGGCCCATTGCCATTACTAAGAGTGAGATTATAATTCTTAAACGGAGCATTTTGGTGTAGGATTTCATCAAACCAGTTTGTAGAATACTTAGTTTGTTCCGGATAGCGAAAATCTAAAGGAACTTCATCAATAGAAGGCTCTCTCTTTTCAAAATATCGGATTTTATCCATGAATGCATCTTTTTTAAACTGGGCAAACCCCACCCCGTCTAAAACTTTTGTTTTTCTCGAATCCGGAATATTTTGAATCCCATATTCTGCAGAAAAACTTAGATTTGTTGCTCCTGCTTTGCCGCTCTTAGTTGTAATTAACACAACACCATTAGAACCTCTGGCTCCATATATCGCTGTGGATGCCGCATCCTTCAATATCGTTATTGTTCCAATATCATTAGGGTTTAAATTTTGCCCTACAGATGTACCTACTGGGAAACCGTCAATTACATAAAGGGGTGCGCTTCCTGCTCCGAGTGAGCCCAAACCTCTAATTCTAACTTCAAATTCCTGGCCAGGGGCACCTGTTAATTGTTTTACGCTTACACCAGGAGCTTGCCCCTGTATCAATCGGGTTACATTAGTTGCAGGTACGTCATCTAATTTTGTAACGTCAATAATTGAAATGGCAGAAGTTATATCTCTCTTTCTTTGGCTGCCATAACCTACCACTACTACCTTTTCTAAAGACTTTGTATCAGCTATCAATACCACGTTAACCGTTTGACGATTATTCACTACAACTTCCTGCATGACAAAACCAATATAGCTAAAAACCAGAATGCCGTTTCCATCTGGCAGAGTTAGAGAATACCGGCCATTG
>JAABUN010002607.1_pt1 | contig 31217 bp, 28 predicted proteins | sample 5559311 | NCBI WGS metagenome assembly JAABUN01 (sample SAMN10711877, study PRJNA513370) | rock metagenome | isolation source: Antarctica rocks | place: Antarctica: Victoria Land, Siegfried Peak sud | reverse complement strand
AGGTGTTCCATCCGCGCCCACTGGTCGTCGCGCAACCCATACCGCCGTGTCATCGCCTCCCCCTTAACCGTCGCGCCGCCCGCCCGCCCCTCCTACCCTACCACAACTGAGGACACGCCCTAGAGTCTCGCGGCGGCGGGTGCGCCGCGATCGGCATCTTCGAGGACGCGGCGAGCCTGGCGGCGGCGGACGAGTTGGTCGCGGGATGGGGGCCGGTCGACGGCGAGACGGGGTCGATCACGGGGGAGGTCCTTGCCCAGAAAGGGATGTGAGGCGATGCGCGAACGCTGCCGTCGTGCGGCTCGTGGGGGACCCGAACGGAGGATGGCGATGACGAACGACACGGGGAGGACGAGGATGATACGCCGAATCTGGTCGCCCGTGCGGTTCGCCGGGGCGCGCTGGCCGCGACTGGCGCTGGCGCTGCTGCTGGCGCTCGGCGCGCTGGCCGCCCTGCCGCCCGCCCCGGCGCGCGCGGCGATGCGCACCGTCACCACTGGGGCCGACGCCGGCCCTGGCTCGCTGCGCGCCGCGCTGGACGCCGCCGCGGCGGGCGACACGATCGCGTTCGCCCCAGGCGTGACGACCGTGACCCTCACCAGCGGGACCCTCGTGATCGCCAAGAGCCTGACCATCCGGGGCGTCGGGACCGGCGGCGTGCGCGTCGAGCGCAGCGCGGCGGCGCCCGCGTTCCGCATCTTCGAAATCCGCGCCGTTGTCACCGTCACCATCAGCGGGCTGACCATCACCAAGGGCAGCGCCTTCGAGGGCGGCGGCATCTACAGCGCCGGCACGCTGACGCTGACCAACGCGACCGTCACCGGGAACGAGGCCAACGGCACATACGCCAATGGCGGCGGCCTCGTCAACACGGGGACGCTGATACTCACCAGCAGCACCATTAGCAACAATGTGTCACGCTATCGCGGCGGCGGCATCACCAACACGGGCACGATATTGGTGTACGACAGCACCATCAGCGGCAACAGCGTCAGCAACACCCCCGTTTCTCAGGGTAGCGGCCTCACCAACTTGGGCACGGTGAGGCTGAGCAACAGCACCATCAGCGGCAACCGCCCCGTTTCTGCGCTGTTCAACCAGGGCAGCATGGATGTGACCAACGTGACCATCGCCGACAACGAAGGCAGCGGTCTCCTCAACGTGACGGTGGGCATGACAACGACCAACACGATCTTCGCGGGGAACCAGGGGCCAAACTGCGACGGGGGCGGGGGCTCCGGCAACCGCGGTGGCAACGTCGACGACGGCAGTACCTGCGGCTTCGGCGCGGCCAATGGCAGCGTTTCCAACGCCCTCGCGCCGCTCGCGCCGCTCGGCGACTACGGCGGCCCGACTCAGACCCACGCCATTGTCCCCGGTAACCTGGGCATCGACCGGACCGTCGGCTGCCCCGCCGCCGACCAGCGCGGCGTCCCCCGTCCGCAGGGCGCGCCCTGCGACAGCGGCGCGTATGAGTCGCGCGGCTTCGCGCTCAGCGTCGCGAGCGGGAGCGGCCAGTCCGCCTTCGTCACCACCCCGTTCGCCGCCCCGCTCGTCGTCACCGCCCGCAGCGCCTTCGGCGAGCCGGTGCAGGGCGGCGTGGTGACCTTCGCCGGCCCGGCCGTCGGCGCGAGCCTCCAGCCTTCGCGCACGCTGGCGACGATTGGCGCCGACGGCCGGGCGAGCGCCGCCGTCGTCGCCAATGGCGTGGTCGGTGGCCCGTACCCCGTCGTCGCCACGGCTGCGGGCGCACCCGCCGCCACCTTCAGCCTCACCAACTTCATTCTCCCGACCGCCCTCGTCGTCGCCCCGATCAGCGGGCCCTACGGTGCCATGACCACCCTCCAAGCCACCCTCACCCTGAACGGCGTGCCGTTCGGTGGGCAGTTGGTCTACTTTACCCGCCACGGCGCACCGGTCGGCAGCGCCACGACCGACGGCAGCGGCGTCGCCAGGCTGAACGTCTACGTGCCGGTCGTCGCCGCGGGGACCTATCCCGCCGGGGTGAAGGCCACCTTCGCCGGGAGTACCTTCCACGCCGCCAGCAGCGGCACCGCCGCGCTTACGATAACCAAGGCCAATCAGACGATCGACTTCCCGCAGCCGCCCGGCAGGACGTTCGGCGACCCGCCGTTCGCGGTCAGCGCCACAGCCTCGTCAAGCCTGCCGGTGCGCTTCAGCGCCGGGCCGGCCGGCGTCTGCGCCGCGAGCGGGGCGAACGGCGCGACCATCACGCTGGTCGGCGCGGGCGACTGCGCGATCACCGCCAATCAGCCGGGCGACACCAACTTCCTCCCCGCCCCCGGCGTGGCGCTCGTGGTCTCGGTCGGCAAGCGGAGCCAGACGATCGCCTTCGCCCAGCCGCCGGGCAGGACCTTCGGGAACGCGCCATTCGGCGTCATAGCGACCGCCACCTCCGGCCTGCCGATCGTGTTCAGGACGGACACCCCGACGGTCTGCGCCGTGGGCGCGCCGACCACCCCGACCAGCGCCACGGTCACCATCCTCGCCGCCGGGGACTGCACGCTCGTCGCGCGCCAGCCGGGCGACGCCACCCGCGCCGCCGCGCCCGACGTGCGCCGCACCTTCGCGATCGACCGGGCTGCGCAGACGATCGCCTTCGGCACCCCGGCGGGCAGCCCGGCCTATGCCCTCAACGACGCCTTCACTGTGGGGGCGAGCGCGACCTCCGCCCTCGCCGTCACCTTCGCCGTCAGCGGTGCCTGCGCCATCGCGGGGACGACCGTGACGGGGACCGGCGTGGGCGTCTGCACCGTCACCGCCAGCCAGGCCGGGGATACGAACTACCGCGCCGCGCCGGATGTCGCCCGCACCTTCGCGATCGACCCACGCGCCCAGTCGATCGCCTTCGGCATCCCGGCGGGGACCCCCGCGTACACCGTCGGCCAGACGTTCGCCGTCGCGGCCACCGCCACCTCCGGCCTGCCAGTGGCCTTCGCCGCCGCCCCGGTGGACGTCTGCGCCATCGCGGGCACGACCGTGACAGGAACCGGCGCTGGCACCTGCACCGTGACGGCCAGCCAGGCGGGCGACGCGACGTATCGGGCCGCCCCGCATGCGATACGCACCTTCGCGATCGCCGCGCCGCCGCCCGGTGCCCTACCAGCGCCCAGCCCCGCACCGACCATCAGCCCGGCCCCGACGCCCTCGCCCACGGCCGACCCGTCGCCGGGTGGGTCGGCGCCGAGCTTCGCGGACGTGCCGCCCGACCACTGGGCGCACGACCAGATCGCGCCATTCGCGCAGCGGGGAATCACCACCGGGTGCGACACGGATGCCCAGGGCAACCGCTACTATTGCCCGGAGCGGGGGGTGACGCGCGCGGAGATGGCCGCCTTCCTGACGCGGGCGCTGGGGCAGGACAAGGTCGCACCGTCGGCCACCCCGACCTTCGCGGACGTGTCGGCCGACTACTGGGCGTATGGGCCGATCGAGGCGTTCGCCAAGCTTGGGATCACCATCGGCTGCGGCGTCAACGACCTGGGCCAGCGCCTCTTCTGCCCGGAGCGCGGCGTCACCCGCGCCGAGATGGCGGCGTTCCTCGACCGGGCCAGGGGCCAGGGTGAACTCCTCCCGCCCGCGCCGACGTTCGCGGACGTGTCGGCCGCCTACTGGGCGTATGGGTGGATCGAGCGCTTCCTCGCCCTCGGCGTGACGACCGGCTGCGGGGAGGACGCGCAGGGCCGTAAGCTCTACTGCCCCGACCGAGGCGTGACCAGGGCGGAGATGGCCGTCTTCATTATTCGGGCGTACCCGTAAGGGGCGCGCAGTATCGCAGATCTCCGCCGCCCACCTTTATCTGACAGATCGTCGCCGTCGTCGATACCGAGAAGGGCCGCCGCCCTTTCCGAGTGTACATCGACCTCGCAGACGACGGTGCTGAGGAAGTCTTCCGTTTCGGGGATCGCGTGCGCGAACACTTCTACGACCGTCTGGCTCTCACTGACCTGCTCCACCCTCGCATTGTGACATAACAAGAGCGCTCGGGGCCGGGCCGGTTGACGCCCCCGAACCCGTGGCTACCTCCTCCTGACCTTCCTTACTCACAGTGCTCCTGACCTTGGAAGCGTCAGGGGATGCGTCAGGGGACTGGGACGATGAAGGTGGCCTGGCAATCCTGGAACCGGTGGCGGCGTTCCGCCGTCGAGAAGGGTTCGCCCGATCGGGTCGCGGCGCGAGAGAACGGGCGCTGCTCCTCGAAGCCGGTGCAGAGACGAGCGGTCGAGGCAAAGAACCCGAAGCCGCGCCTGGGCGAGTACATTGCGGCGGAGATACCCCGCTGCTGTATCGAGTAGCTACCCTGGCGCTGCCCTGCCTACAACAGTGGTCTGTTTCGGCCGCGCTGTATCATGGTGATCGCGGCGCAGGAAGGCGCGGACGTTTCGCGGCGGTGTCACTGTTCCGGCTGTGCTTCAAGCGACGCACGGGCGCGATTGCCGAACGGCGTGCGGAGATCTGGGATCGCGAGGCGCACCGCCCGCGTGAGGGGATCGACGCACGGGCGCGATTGCCGAACGGCGTGCGGAGATGCAACAAAAAGCCCTGGGCCTGGAAAGGCCCAAGGTCGGGCGAAATCGGGCGTGTTTGCCCGGTTTCGCCCGTATGGCGTTCGCGCGCATCCCCCCTTCCATACGGCGTCGACAACCTCGTCCACGCCCGGCGCTTTCGCCGCTTCGCGTGCGGTGTGGCCCAACCCGGTCGCGGCGTCGAGCACCCGCCCGCGCGGCGGCGCGGATCGGTCCCTATGATCCGGTGCAGGCTGAACCCGCCGATCATGATCGGCGGCGCGCTGTTTGTTGGGCAGAGGCTGCGATGGCGGCGCAGCGCCTCAGAGAAACGCCCGCCCCGCCCGATCTCGTCGGGCGCGGGTATGGCGTAGCACGCCTCGCGGTGTGCGGCGATCGCGACGACATCCGCCCACTCCCCGCTCACGCCAATGTGGCGGGTGCTGTTCTCCCGTTAGGGCTAGCGGTTCCGGGCCATTTAGCCATCGGGGTAGGTGGAAAGTACCCCTGCTCCGCTGCGCGATCTCCGCCTTTGGGCGGATATGCGCCCGTCCTTCCCGCGCTATCATCATGGGAGCGACCAGGAACGGTTTGTCCCCGTCGTTACGGGCGATCGTAGCGCGGGGACGCCGCCATCGCCGATCGGCGTTGCGCGACGACCGCGTCGGCCGCCAGACCCGCCGGGGGATTGAGGGAGAACCGCGCCATGATCACCGCCGTAGACCTGAACAGCGATATGGGTGAAAGCTTCGGCCCGTATACCCTCGGCCAGGACGACCTGTTGCTCGATTGGGTCAGCTCGGCCAACGTCGCGTGCGGCTTCCATGCCGGGGACCCGCGCATCATGGGCGAGGCGGTGGCGCTGGCACAGGAGAAGGGCGTCGCGGTGGGCGCGCACCCGAGCTTCCCCGATCTCGTCGGCTTCGGGCGACGCGACATGGTGATGACGCCCGACGAGGTCTCCACCGATCTGCTCTATCAACTCGGCGCGTTGGACGCCTTCTGCCGCACCGCCGGGTCGCCGCTACGCCATGTGAAGCCGCACGGCGCCCTGTACAACCGGCTGGCCGTCGATGGCACGCTGGCGCGCGCGGTGGCGCAGACGATCGCCCTCTACCACCGCGAGCTGATCCTCGTCGGGCTACCGAACTCGGCGCTCGAACGCGCCGCGCTCGCCGCAGGGGTCCCGTTCGCCCGCGAGGTCTTCGCCGACCGCGCCTATAACCCCGATGGGTCGCTGGTTTCGCGGCGCGTTCCCGGGGCGATCATCACCGACCCGACCCACGTCGCCCGGCGCGCGGTGCGGATGGTTTTGCGCGGCAAGATGGCGACCCTCGGCGGGGGCGAGATCGATCTGCACGCCGACACGATCTGCATCCATAGCGACGCGCCCGGTGGGGTCGAGCTGGCGCGCACCGTGCGCGGCGCGCTGGAGGCCAACGGCATCGCCGTCCTCCCGCTCGGCGACATCCTCGAACTCCGCGCGAAGTCCGGTCGCTACGACAAGCCTGCGCTCGGCGTGCCGCTGGTGACCCCGATCCCGCTGGGGTGAGCGCTGGCCTGCGGTGCCCGACACGGGCGCCGTTTCCCGATGACGCGCGCCGACGCGCGCCGACGCCCGCCCACCCAATGGCGCGGTGTCCACGCCATGCCGCACGCGCGCAAGTGGCGCGACTTGGCGGCACCGACACGAGCGAGAGCGGTCGTCGTGTCGCTCGCCCTTCCCCGCAGACCATCGCTCGTCGGTCTGACTTCCCGGTCGGCGACGAACACGAGTTGGCCCCCCACCCCTGCACGCACAAGGCGATGAACACGCGCGATAGGGCGTTCATGGCCTGTCGCCGCACGCCCGGTGGCGTGCCCCTTCGGCCGGGGAGGATAGATCGCGTCCCGGTATAGTAGGCCCAAAACTGGTCCCCGCTCCTGTGATCGAGTGGTCGAGGTGCCGGACGTCTGGCGACGCTCTGGGGAACGTGCTGCTGGCACGGCGAGGTGAGCCGCTACAGGTAGGGCGCGGCCACCCTTGCGGCGGGCACCGGATCGAGAGAGGGTTAAGCCCCTTGATCGAAATTGCGGATGATGGGACAATGCGAATAGAGGCTGCGAGCCTCGAATTTTTCCGCGTACCGCTCAATTTACCGTCGCCCCGGCGACGTTCCCGCGCCGACGATGCGCTGAGGCATTGTCCGTCGCACCGCTCTTGAAGGAGATGCCGATGCGGTTTATGCGTGTGCAGACCCCCGACCTGGAGTGGTACAAGAACAATGTCCCGTGTCAGGTTGCTTGCCCGGCCAAGACCGACATCCCGCGCTATATCTCGCTGATCGCGCAGCATCGCTATCGCGAGTCCTACGAGGTCAATTGCGGGTCGAATCTTTTCCCGGATGTTCTTGGGCGGGTCTGCTCCCACCCGTGCGAGACGGTCTGCCGCCGCAAGAAGATCGATGGCAAGCCGATCGCCATCCGCGACCTCAAGCGGGTGGCGGCCGATTATCGCGATAGCATCAGCCCGGCCTTCTCGCCGGTGCAGATGATGGCCGACGATGGCCGCACCGGGGTGGCCCCAAACATGTGGAAGATGCGCCCCCCGGCGAGCGACAAGGGCAAGGTGGCGATCATCGGGGCCGGCCCCGGCGGACTCGCCTGCGCCCATGACCTCGCGGCGCGCGGTTTCGAGGTCCATGTCTACGAGGCCCTCAGCGCGGTCGGCGGCGCGTTGTACATCGGCATCCCGCCCTATCGCCTGCCGCGCAAGTATGTCTACGACATGCAGCGCGATCTCGAAGAGATGGGCGTCACCTTCCACATGAATTGCGAGGTCGGCAAGGCGGTCCCGCTGCGCGATCTGCTGCCGGGCGTGAACGGTATCAGCGCCACGGTGCTGGCGATGGGCTGCATCGTCCCGAACCCGATGGATGTGCCGGGCGAGCATCTGGAAGGGGTCGAGGGCGGCTCCCTCTTCATGAAGCGGATCAACCTCGAACCGTTCACCAAGCTGCCCAAGCGCGTCGTCGTCCTCGGCGGCGGTTTCACCGCGATCGACTGCGTGCGCTCCTCCATCCGGCTCGGCTCCGAGGAGGTCTACATGGCCTATCGCCGCACGATCGCGGAGATGGGCGCGACCGAGGAGGAGATCGAGGGTGCGGAGGAGGAGGGCATCGACGTGATGACCCTCACCTCGTGCGTCGAGGTGCTGGGCGACGAGCACGGTCGCGTGCGCGCTGCGGTGATGATCAAGAACGAGCTTGGTCCGCCCGATGCCAGCGGTCGCCGTTCGCCGAAGCCGATCGCGGGTTCGGAGTTCACCATCGAGTGCGACCTGGTCATCCCGGCCTACTCGCAGACCCCCGACCTGACGTATATTCTCCCCGAGGACTTGCAGAAGGAACTAGGCCTGCGGATTAACCGCAACAGCACCATCCCGGCCAAGAAGAAGAAGCTGCATACCACCGATTACGAGGGTATCTACACGATCGGCGACCTCGCCAACGGCCCGCGCACGGTGATCGAGGCGATCGCCGAGGGGCGCGAATGTGCCACCGCGATCGACCGCGCCGTGGTCCGCGAGCAGGGCGAGATCAAGACGCTGGAGCCGTTCTTCCGCGCGCTCGATTACACCGACATCCCGCGCCAGAAGATGCCCGCGATGCCGCCGGAACTCCGCAAGGACTTCCTGGTCGAGACCGATCTCGGGTACACCCCCGAGCAGGGCGACGACGAGGCGAAACGCTGCCTCCAATGCCAGATCAATATCCAAATCGATCCGAACCTCTGCATCGAGTGCTACCGTTGCGTGGAGTATTGCCCGTACGGGATCATCCATGTCCAGGGGATCAACCAGACGATCGGCGACCGCTATATGGAAGAGCGTGCAGCCGAAACGTATGGGCAATCGTGGGATGCGCTGACCGCAGAGCGCGTCCTGCCGGGCGAGGAGCTTGGCGGCATCGTCTTCGCGCTCGACGAGGAACTGTGCATCCGTTGCGGGATCTGCGAGAATGTCTGCCCGACAAACGCGCTCTCGATGAAGAACTTCGAGACCTGCGACACGGGCAAGCAGGTACTTGTGGGCGGTGGATCGGGCGGGTGGTAAGGGCGGTTACAGGGTCACCGGGTTTGCAGGTTGCAGATTGGGACGATGTGAGGACCGGGGTGTTGGGGCGGAAGGGATATGCTGGTGAGAGACCTGCAACCTGTTAGCCTGCAACCTGAAACCAGCGACGGAGGAGCGCCCGCATGTCTTTGAGGCGAGAGAGTACGCTTGTTGATCGCATCACACGATCTCAGATCTACCGCTCGATCGTGCGGAGCGGCTATCCCGACACCCCGCGCAATCAGGCGCTGGTGGTCCTCGGGAATGTTTATCTGCACCTCCACCCGGTGCGCTTGCGGCGGCACGCGCTAGCGATCCCGTACACGTTCTGCCTGGGCGGGCTATCCTTCTTCATGTTCCTGCTGCTGACGGTCACCGGCGTGATGCTGATGTTCTATTACGTCCCCTCCACGACGATGGCGTACCAGAACATGCGCGAACTCCAAAGCTCGGTCACGCTGGGGACATTGCTACGGAATATGCATCGCTACGCGGCACACGCCATGGTGATCGTGGTCTTCCTGCATATGTGTCGCGTTTTTTACACAGGCTCGTATAAGCCGCCCCGCGAGTTCAACTGGGTGATCGGTGTCATCCTGCTCTTCCTGACGTTCCTGCTTTCGTTCACCGGCTACCTGCTGCCCTGGGATCAATTGGCCTTCTGGGCAATCACGGTCGGCACGCAGCTTGCGCAGTATGCCCCGGTGGTCGGCCCACAGATCCGCTTCCTGCTGATCGGCGGCTACGAGGTCGGGCAAAACGGCCTGCTGCGCTTCTACACCCTGCACGTCATCTTCCTGCCGTTGGCGACCGCGCTGATGATGGCCGCGCACTTCTGGCGGATTCGCAAGGATGGCGGCATCTCGGGGCCGCTGTGAGTCGTCGGTCGTCGGTTGGCAGTCGCCAGGGGTTGTGCGGTGGCATTCCGGCACTGCGCTCCGTGGCGAACCTCCGCTGACGACCGACGACCGACGACTCTCCAACGACAGGCGACTGACGACTACACCCGACCCGGAGGTCAAGATGGCACGAGTCGAAGAACGACGGCTCCCCGAGGACGCGGGACGTGAGATCCCCGTCGAGATGGAAAAGACCTACCGGCTGCTGGCGCTGGTGCGCGGGCAGACGTTCGCCCGCCCGAAGTATGTCGAGGGCGACGAGGTCATGGTCTGGCCGGACCTTGTGGTGATCGAGGCGGTGTCGGCGCTGGTCTTCACGCTGCTGCTGCTGGCGATGTCGGTCACGGTGAACGCGCCGCTGCTGCCGCTGGCGAACCCGACCCGGACGCCGAATCCCTCGAAAGCGCCGTGGTACTTCCTCAACTTGCAGGAACTCCTGCTACACATGGATGCGAGCCTCGCCGGGGTGTTCGTGCCCGGCCTCGCGCTGGTGGCGCTGGCGGCGATCCCGTACATCGATCGGAGTCCACTTGGGCAAGGGGTCTACTGGTATACGCCGAACAGCAAGAAGATCGCCATCTTCTCGGCGATCTACACGTTTGTGCTGTTGTGGGCACTAATCATCATCGATGAACCGGCCCGCAAGCAGCGCGATGGGATCACCGAGAAGCTGACCCTCGGTTTCTGGCCTGGGTTCGGGATGTCCAAGACCTTGGGCGACGCGGGTATCCCCACCGTTGTCTTCAACTTCATTATCCCGGTTGTCTCGATGATCGGCCTCTCGGCCCTGCTGGTCTACATCGTCAAGCGGGTGTGGAATGCCGACATGCGCGAGATCACAGTCGCGTTGTTCACCGGTTTCGTGATGGCGTATGTGGTGCTCACGGTCGCTGGCACGGCATTCCGGGGACACGGTATGGAGTTGAACTGGCCGTGGCAGAACCCCGCCGTGCCGGAAGGGGCGAATATTATCCTCGACCTGTACGGGTGGTGAGCTTGCCGACGCCGACGATGGCGCGATGATACCGAGCGGCTAGGGAGCTTTCGTCGCACGATGCGGTGCGGGAACTGGGGGATCAGCGATGGATACGGTAGTCGCACGACGGTTGGTGCAGGGCGTGTGGTCCGGATTGCGGACGCGACGGGTGCGCGCGGCGTTGTTGTCATCGGCGCTCCCGACCTTCGCGGGCCTGCTGCTCGGCCATATCGATTCGTCGCCGCGCACCTCGCGGCGAGATTTCCTGCGCTGGACGGTGGCGGGGGCCACAACGTTCTTCCTGGCCGAAGCGGCGGCGGGCTTCGTGGCCTTCTTCTGGCCGAACAAGATCGGCGCGTTCGGCTCGAAGATCACGGTGGCTGTGGCGAATCTGCCGAAAGTCGGTGGGCCGCCGATCGTGAATCAGGACGGGAAATTTTGGCTGATCAACAACGAGGACGGGGCGCTCGCCCTCTACTGGAAGTGCGTCCACCTCGGCTGCACGGTGCCATGGAACGAGCAGGAGAAGCAGTTCCATTGCCCCTGCCACGGCTCGATCTACGATCGCAATGGCGTCCGCACCGCCGGACCGGCACCTGGCCCGCTCGATATCATGGTGGTGACGGTCGATGGGGCGAACGTTGTTGTGGATACCAGCAAGATCCTGCCGCGCCCGAAAGGCTACGACAAGACCCAGACGGTGAAGCTGCCCGGATAATCAGCGGCTCTCAGTGACCATGGGGTATCGGCGGCGTGGCGACTATGTTGTGGGGGGTGCGGGTTCGTGGATACGATCGGACGACAGGTCACTGCCTTCGTCACCATGTTCATGCTGGCGGGGCTAATCATTCTGATGTACATGATCTTCGAGCCGCAACGGCGCGCGGCGGCCTTCAACGAGCAGATCGAGACGGGATCGGAGCGCGGCGCGCATCTTTTCGCCGAGAATTGCGTCGTCTGTCATGGGGTGCAAGGACAGGGCATCACGGGTGCGGGCTTCACCCTCAATACCGACACCAACAAGGCACCGAACGATGATCGACGTGCCTACATCCGCACCGTCCTGTATCAGGGTCGCCAGAACAGCAATGGCTGGGATCCGAACATGCCCGTCTTTATCAACACGAATGGCGGGGCGCTCAACGAGCAGCAGATCGATGACATCATTACCTTTATCGGCTGCGGCAATTGGGAAGAACCGGGTCATATTCTGACCGGCGAACTCGGCACGCCGATCAGCGCGATTTCCGCACCGCCGAATTTTAAGACCCCGAACGCGCGGATGCTCCCTGGCGGGCCCGCAGCGACGACCACGGCCTCCGGGGGGACACCGAAGGATCCCGGCGCGGCGGTCTTCGAGGCGCAGTGCATCACCTGCCACAAAATTACGCCGGAATACGCCAATGGTGCCGGGATCGGGCCGAATCTGACCGGTGTGGCGATCCGTAAGATTCCCAGCCGCGCGCCGATCGTTCCGAATCAGATCGATGTCGTGGCCGAGGAGGGGGCTGGGCTGGCGAGGTGGATTCGCAACCCGCAGGCGATCCGCAGCACCTCCGGGATGCCCGCGTTCGGGCCGGAAAAAATCTCCGATCAGGACATGACTGCGCTGACGACTTGGCTGATGGCACACAAAACCGCCGCCGCCGCCGAGGATGCGAAGAGTTGCTTCAAGACCGTGGGGCGCTGACGCCTCGGCGTTAGGAGGGAAAGATCATGCTGTTCGGCGAGGTCGGCGAGACGATCGAACTCTTCATCGTCGTCGGGGTGATGTTCCTGGGCATCTACCTTGTCTACCTGATTCAGAAGCGGACGATGCGCTAAACGGCGCGTCGTTGCTCCCCGCGTCTGCAACCCCACCGGGCGTCTGGTCGTGAACCAGATGCCCGGTGGGCGTGTTTGTCGGCGATCATGGCTTGTGCGCTGAACGAGGGCAGTCCGTATCTCGTAATATACGCGTGCCACCGCATACAGTTCGGAGAGGATTATGGCCGAGCGTTTCTACTGGTGCCAACAATGCGAGCGCACGGTCGTCCTCGATGGCGGCGAACCCGTTATCGGCTGCCCGGTCTGCGACGGCCCGCTGCGCCGGATCAGTTGGCTCACGTCGGCGCTCCGCAAAGTTGGCCATGGGACCGGCAATCGCTCGGACATCCAACAGCGGCATCTGCAACTGATTCAGGCGATCTGGACCGCCGACGGGATGGGGCAGCGCTATTTCGAGATCTGCCAACCGGGCAGCATGTACTACTCGCGCTTCGTGCGCCGGGTCACGGAGTTGATTTGCCAGGGTATCGACGCGGGCTGGATCGTGCTGGTCCTGCCGAGCAGCCCGCTGAAAGAGGACGCGCGCTACGCGCTCGAATACCGCGACCCCGAGCGGTTCGTGGCCGAACTCCAGGCGCTGTTCCCGCATACCGTCCAGCTTTCCCAGCCAGGCGCGGCGCGCGAGGCGCGCGATGTCGAGAGTGACGGTACGCTGTCATCATCCTGAGCGGCCAGCGACCCGGCCCGACTCAGCGCGGCGTCGCCACCGGCGTGCCGCCGGGCGTCGGGATCGTGTCGAGCTGACGCATCCAGCCGGTGTCGCCGCGCTCGGTCTGGAAGCGCCGCCAGACGGTGTCGCCGACGCGTTCCTCAAGGTTCAGGTATTGCAGGCGCGTGCCGGGCGTGAGGAGCGCGACCGATGCCGAGGTCACGCCCGCGCCCGCCCGTAGGTTCACCTGTTGCCCGAAGTCGGCGATGCGGTGCGTCGCGACGAAGCCGGGGGTGGCCGAGGAGCGCGCGGTCGCTGCGGCCAGCGCGGTCGGGGTGGGCAATTGCGGGAAGGGGTTGCCGACCGCCGGGGTCGTGCCTGTGACGGGTGAACCGGAACGCGCCGTCGCGATGACCCGTGCGGCGACCGGCGACGAGCGCGCCGCGCCGCTGCTGCCGGCGAAATCCGAGAAGAATGGGTCGAGGCGGAAGAACAGCCAGGTGAACGAGGCGATCAGCACGGCGGCCACGATCGCCATCGAGACCCCCACCAGCATCCCGCTACGGCGGCTATGCTGCTGGAGGCGTTCGCTCAATCCGGTCCGATCGACCATGCGGCCCATCGCGCTCGCCCCACCTCTCATTAGGCCATCGTGCCGTCAGCGCATCAGTATACCATCGCGGTTCAGAACGCCGACCGCCCCGATGTTTGGTGCAATGTGGTTCAGGGTCGCGCGCGATGGGGGCGTGAGGCGTCTTCGGTGTAGGCAGGCAGGCGGTTGAAACCGCGCCTCGGGGTGCGGCGGCACCACGAAACCCACCTGCGCGGGTTAGGATCGTCGCCGACGCATCGCCTCCTAACCGGCGCAGGCCGGTTTCGTGGTGCCGCCGCACCCCGAGGCGCGGTTTCAACCGCCTGCCACAACGCCCGCGCTCCCTGTCGCGCAGGATTATGAATCGCACCCCACCCATGTGAAACGCCGAACCGCCTGGAGGTTCTGTGGCATACTTGGGCCGACCGCGATGCTTTGCTGCGGCACGATGGGCGAGGGGGCGCGATCATGGCCGCTGGCGATAGGCATCCCCTGTGCCCTGGTACTGCCGTTTTCGGCATGCGGCGAGGCTGAGGGTATGCTGCGCGGCATTCGTCGGCGCTTCGGCACCGCGCGCGGTACGCCGCTCGCGCTCTTCACGTTGCATGTCCTCGCTGTCTCCCCGTTCCCCGAGGAGCCTACGGACAACAACGACTATCGTCCGACCCTAATCGTCACATCATCCCCTGCGCCGGAGGCCGGGGAGATCGCGCCCGAAGCCTTCGCGCGTGGCGTGCTCCTCTTCACCGTCTGGGCGTATGCGCGGCTGGAGGAGACGACACTGCCCTTGCGGCTACAAGCGCTCCTCCCCCGCCTGCGGATCGCCGTGCGGGGTGGGAGGGTCGGCCCGGCGCACCACGCGCGTCACCGGGCCACGCAGGCGGAGCGTTATTTTCACCAGCGCGAGGCCGCCGCGTATACGGTCGCGCTCCATCGCGACGCCGATGGCCTCTTTGTCGCGGTGAAACGGCGTGTCGCGGACGGGAAATGGACCGAAGGGGCCACGCTCCTCGAAGTGGCGACCCTGGCCCCGTACGAAGCCTTGCTACGCCTGGAGGCACCCGCCGCGCTGGCGACTCTCGATTGGTATGACTGGGTGGTCGAGCGCTGGTTGGCCGGGGCGGAGGCCGACTTGCCAGTCGGGGACTGGGATCTCGCCGCGCCGTTGTCGCCGCCTGTTGGCTGAGTGAGGCTGGGGCGTGCGGGGCGGCTTTCAGCGCCGCTCGTATGCGGCACAGAGCATCCCGAAGTAGGTCGGCACCTCGTATGACAGCAACTCGCCCCAGAAGCCTTGGCCTGCGATCGCGCCGTGCAAGTTGAGCATTTGCCAGAGGGCGTCGGGCTTGGCCCGCTCGACCCAGTCGCGATCCCAGTCGAGCAAGCCCCCGAGCCGTTGCGCGCGCACCGCCTCGCACGCCGCCGCGTCGAACTCGGCGGCGGCGGGGTCGTAGCCATACGGCCCGTCGGGATCATGCGCGTGGCCGAGATCGGCGCTGGCGATGAAGGCGATCCGTCGCCCCCGGGCCTCGGCGGCACGGCGTACCGCCTCGCCGAAGCGGGGGAAGAGTTCCCAGTCGAGCAGGTAGTCCGGGCAGGCGACGACAACGCGCGGCTGGGGAACGAGCGCGCGGGCCATGAACCAGAAGGGGATGACCGCCCCCCAGTCGAGCGGCAGGCACGAGGCCGGATCGTCGTCCGCCGCGCCGCGCGTCACCCGCCGCACCGGCACGCCGAGCCGCGCCCCGGCCTCGCCGATCGCCGCGTTCAGGTCGTGATCGACGCGGAACTCCACCGTGATCCGTCGTGCGCCACTCCCGAGTTCGCCCGCGACCCGCGCGCTGTCGAGCAGCGAGAACGCCCCTTCCACGCGCCGCCCGTGCGGGGTGACCAGCACGATCGTCTCCGGCGCATGGCCGACCATGCGGCGTCCGAGATCCTCCATGGCGGCCCGCGTCGCCAGCGCTTTCCGCCCGTCCGGCCCGCCGAGGCCGGGGACGATCATCCCGCCGTGCGGGGCGATGCAACCGAAGACGAGTCCGCTCATGCCACCTCTCGCTGCTGCGTTGTCGCGCCATGCACGGTATCGCGCGTGGCGGGCCGAATGGGGGCGACTGTAGTGGTTGTGGGGTGGGGCGTCAAGCGGTGTAGGGTGGGGGGCGGTGTGATGGGCGCGGATGCTTCGCGGCGGCTCAGCATGATGTGGGCCGATCGCGGATGTGTCTGTCGTGTTGAGCCGCCGCGAAGCATCCGCGCTTCTTTCCATGGGAGTGTGCATGGGGGCCTTCCGGCGCTTCGTGCGGCGGCCTCTCGGTGGCGGCGGTTGACAGCGGCCCCTATTTCCGCTGTAATATCGCCTCAAACGTGGCGATGGTGCCGCGCGCAGGAATGCTCCCTGTCGCCACGGCGGCACCGGCTGAACGAAAGGGAATACTCGTGACCTACATCATCACCGAGCCGTGCAAAGGGGTGAAGGATGCCTCCTGCGTCGAGGTCTGCCCGGTCGATTGCATCCACTCCGACGACGATCAGGACATGTTCTTCATCGACCCGGATGAGTGCATCGATTGCGGCGCGTGCGAGTCGGTCTGCCCGGTCAACGCCATCTACTACGAGGAAGACACCCCAGAAGAATGGAAGGACTATCTGGCTATCAACGCGGACTACTTCAAGAAGTAGCGCCGTTCGACCCTCCCGCCATAGCGCCACGAGACCCCGGCACCGCGACAGTGCCGGGGTTTCTTACGGCGGCATCCCGCCGGAGATCGCCACATGACAGTCGCGAGAACCCCCGTGTTGCTGATCACCGGCCCGGTCGGTGTCGGCAAGACGACAATCGCGAACGAGGTGTCGGCCTTGCTGGAAGAGGCGGCGATGCCGCACGCCTGCGTGGATATGGATCAGTTGCGGTGCGCCTATCCGCGCCCGCCCGATGATCGCTTCAATAGCGCGCTCGGCTTGCGCAATCTCGGCGACGTCTGGGCCAACTACCACGCCGCTGGCGCGCGCCGCCTCATCCTGGCCGATGTGTTGGAGTCGCGCGCCAATCTGCTCGGCTATGAGGCGGCGATTCCCGGTGCCGACATCCTCGTTGTTCGGCTACGCGCCTCGGTGGCGTCCCTGGCCGCGCGGGTGCAGCAGCGTGAAGTCGGCGCGGGGCTCGACTGGCATTTGCGGCGCAGCGCCGAACTCGCCGCGCAGATGGAGCGCGAGGGGGTGGAAGACATCGTCGTGGAGACCGACGGGCGCGGGTTGGCGGAACTGGCGCGAGAGGTGCTCGAGCGTAGCGGCTGGGTCATCGCGCCGGGCGACTGAGTGCTCTGTTCCTGATTGCGTGTCGGGTTGTACTGGGGCGGCGATGACCCCTCCCCAGCCCCGCTCCGCCCCTACAGGGGAGGGCGGAGATCGGCCCTGCCTCCCGGCCCGCGCGGTTGTTCAGCCGGGCGGTCGCTGCTCGGCCAAGTCGCGTGTTGTCTGAATCTGCCCCCAGTGTTCGTGCAGGTGATCGCAGACGCGCAGCACGAAGCGCGCTCCGGTCATTTCGCGCTCGCGGAAGGGGTATCGCGCCGCGAGGTCGGCGGCGGTGTAGCCGTGCAACAACCCCACGATCGCGTCGAAGCCACCGTCCACCGCCGCCAGCAGGGCCGACGCGTCGGGCGTGTTGGCGAGGAATTGGGCGTCGCGGTCGCGCGTCGGCGTCTCCCCGCGCCCGACGCGCAACAGGAATTGCGCCGATTCCAGCATATGGGCCAGGAGCCCGGCGATGGTATTACCGCCGGCATGGGGTGCCCAGTTGAGCGTCGCGGTCGTCTGGCTGGCCAGCCCGTCGCGTATGTCGCTTCGTAGCTCCTCAAGTTCGTCCGTCGCCGCCGCGATCAGCGGTTCCATCGCGCCCTCCTCCACTATGCGTTCGTGCCCTGTTCGCGCCCTGTCCGCGCGGCCACCACGCTTCGGCAGCATTGTATGCTATCGTGGGCGGAGCATGGGCTGGTCGGGGCATGGTTTGCCCGCCCCTTTGGCCTCCCGACCTTCAAGCTTCGACCCTGTACCTGACGTGCTATACTTCCGCGCCAGGCACAGATGGGGCAAAAATCGGCTGGGCGGGTGGCCGACCGGTGGGGCTGCGGATCGGCCCGCCGAGCGCGGGACAATGCACAGACGCGGTCGGAATCGTCCGGTGTGGAGGGAAGCGGTGAAGATCACGGTCATGCAGGAGCAGCTGCAAAAGGGTCTCGGCCACGTCGCGCGCGCGGTCGCCACGAAGACCTCGCTGCCGGTCCTGAGCAACATCCTCCTGGCGACCGATCAGGGACAGTTGAAACTGGCGGCCACCAACCTGGAGGTCGGGATTACGTGCTGGGTGGAGTGCAACATCGAGGAGGAGGGGGCGGTCACCGTCCCCGCGCGCCTGCTGACCGATTTCGTGGCGAATCTGCCCAATGAGGCCGTGAAGCTCGAACTCGACCGGCGCACCCTGGCGCTCAACGTCCGCGCGGCGCGCTCGAAGGCGACCGTGCGCGGCATCGATGCCGAGGACTTCCCGGCGATCCCCACCGTCGAGGGCAAGCCGACCGCCCTGATCGCGCCCGACGTGTTGCGCGAGGCGATCGGGCAGGTCGTCTTCGCCGCCGCCGTGGACGAGAGCCGCCCGGTTCTGGCCGGGGTGCAGCTCCGCTTCGATGGCGACAAGCTGACCCTCTCCGCCGCCGACGGCTTCCGGATGGCCGTGCGAACCGCCGCCCTGGTCGGCCCCGCGACCGAGGATGTGGCGATCATCGTCCCGGCCAGGGCGCTCGGCGAACTGTCGCGCGCGATCAGCGATGCGACCGATCCGGTCGAGATCGTCGTGACGAGCGGGCGGAACCAGCTCCTCTGCCGGACCGGCAACATCGAGTTCCTCTCCCGCTTGATCGACGGCTCTTTCCCCGACTGGCGGCAGATCGTCCCGACCGGCTACAACACACGGACGGTCCTTGGTCGCGAGCAGTTGATGAGCGCGGCCAAGCTGGCCTCCTACTTCGCGCGCGACAATAACGACGTCGTGAAGCTGACGGTGAAGCCGGGCGACGGGCAGTACGCCCCCGGTAGCCTGACGATCAGCGCGAACGCCGCCGAGGTGGGCGACAACACCAGTGACATCGACGCCGCCGTGGAGGGGCCGGAGGGCCAGATCGCCTTCAACGTCCGCTACCTCAACGACGTGCTCGGCGCACTGAGGACGCCGCAGGTCGCGCTGGAGATGCAGAGTTCCAGCAGCGCCGGGGTCCTCCGCCCGGTTGGCAACGACGACAGCACCCACGTCATCATGCCGATGCATCTCGCGTCGTACTGAGTGGTCTGTTTCACAAGAGCATGTGGGGATACGGGCGGTACTCCGCCTGGGACCACCCTCACCCCCGGCATCGCTGCGCTCGCCTCCCCCCTCTCCCCAGAGGGCACCCGCCCCTCTGGGGAGAGGGGGGAGGCAATCCGACGGGCGTTTGCGAAACGAAGTCCCGTCCTGCCCTCCCTTTTAGGGGAGGGTCGCCGCCGCAGCGGCGGGGAGGGGTTCGGAACCCAACACGCTATGTGAAATAGACTACTGACATTCGCCGCGCCCGTTACCCATCCGAAGATGCCGAACCCGCCAAGGGTTCGGCATTTCTCTCTGCCTCCATGCAGCCGCACGAGGGCATCGCCGACGTCGAACACCCCGGCCTTGGCATACGGTATCGATCCGCTGTGTTCTTGTCAGGGAGGCAACGGGAGGGGGCAAAAAAGGGCTCCTGGACCGCCGCCAACGATCCAGGAGCCGGAGGAGGGAGGATGGAATGTGACCCGCCGTCAATAGAGTAGCATTGTACGTACATCCTGTCAAGCCCTCTTGGAGACGAAAATCATTTGCCATGTTGGCGAGCTTCTGATATTGTCGCTTCGGGGTGCGCGACGAGGCGCTACGGTCACTCGCGGCACGGTCGCCGTGCGATGGCAGACCTCCCGGGGCGTTCTGGCTGATGGGATCGTGGCATTCCGCGTCGACACATTCCGCGCGCATGGGGTGGCGGGTGAAACTCTCGAGTCGAAGCGAATACGGCATCCGCGCCCTGCTGGAACTGGCCCAGCGGCGCGGGCAGGGGCCGATCCAGAGCCGCGAGATCGCCGAGCGGCAGGACATCCCCGATGCCTACCTGAACCAGCTCCTGCTGACGCTGCGGAAGGCGGGGATCGTGCAGAGCGTGCGCGGCCCGGCGGGCGGGCATCTCCTGGCCCGCGCGCCGGAGCGCGTGACCATGGCCGAGGTGATCGGCGCGCTCGAAGGGTTGCCGCAGGCCGACAACGCCGAGGGCGAGGCCAACGAACAATCCGACGCCTGGGCTGTGCGCTGGGTCTGCGGCGAGATCGACGCCGCGGTGGCGCGGGTGCTGTGCGAGATCACCCTCGAAACGCTCCTCACACGCAAGCAGGCCCGCAACAACATCCTGACGTACCAGATCTGAGCGATCGCCCATGCGTGGCCGCGTGGGGCGACCCGTGCGACGGGAATATTGCACCCCTCCACGATGTTGACTTCTTTGATAGACTATGGCCATGGCGGGCCACCGGCCCGTGGTAGCCGCCTCTGGCATGGTTCCTGGCATGGTCTATGATGGGAATGTGTGAAAGCGCAAGGAGGATAGCCCCGATGAGTACGACCGTGAAGGGTACGACCGTGACGAGTCCCGACGATCTGGTGCGCCTGACCCGCCCGAAGATCGCCGACGACGCGACGCAATTGATCGGCAACACGCCGCTTGTTCGCCTCAATCGGGTGACCGATGGCGCGGGGGCGACGGTGGTGGCGAAGATGGAGGCGTTCTCGCCCGGCTTCAGCGTGAAGGACCGCATCGGCGTGGCGATGGTCCTCGACGCCGAGGCGCGCGGCGAGATCACCCCCGGCACGACCACGATCGTGGAGCCGACGAGCGGCAACACCGGCATCGCGCTCGCCTGGGTCGCGGCGGCGCGCGGCTACAAGATCATCCTGACGATGCCAGAGACGATGAGCATCGAGCGCCGGATCTTGCTGAAGGGGTACGGTGCCGAACTGGTCCTGACGCCCGGCTCGGGCGGGATGGCCGCTGCGGTGCAGAAGGCCGAGGAGATCGCGGCCCAGACGCCCGACGCCTGGATGCCGCAGCAGTTCAACAACCCCTCCAACCCGGAGGTCCACCGCAAGACCACGGCGGTCGAGATCTGGCAGGACACGGATGGGGAAGTCGACATCCTGGTCGGCGGCATCGGCACCGGCGGCACGATCACCGGCACGGGCGAGGTGCTGAAGGCGCTCAAGCCGTCGGTCCAGGTGATCGCGGTCGAGCCCGCCGAGTCGCCGCTGCTGACCGATGGGAAGTTCGGCCCGCACAAGATCCAGGGGATCGGCGCGAACTTCGTGCCGGGCGTCCTCAATCGCGAGATTTACGACGAGGTCTTTCACGTCACCGGCGAAGAGGCGATGGCGATGACCCGGCGGATGATGCGCGAGGAAGGGCTGTTGAAGGGGATCAGTTGCGGCGCGGCGGTGTATGCGGCGGTCCAGGTCGCCAAGCGCCCCGAGAACGCGGGCAAGCTGATCGTCGTCATCACCCCCGACACCGGCGAGCGCTATCTCAGCACCGCCCTCTTCGCCGATCTGCGCGAGGGGTAGACCACAGCACGGCAGACGGAGAGTGGCGCGGCGGGAACACCCGCCGCGCCACTTCGTTTGTGGGTGCGGCCCTCGCCCCGGCATCGCCGCGCTCACCGCCGCCGCCCAAAGGCTACTCGCCCACCCCAGGAGTTGGGAGGCGGCTAATCGCGGTGCTCCCCCCATGGAGGGGCGAGGGAGTCGGGGATGCGGGTACCCGTCGTGCCTTGCCGGAGACGCGCCACCTCGCGTACTATCTGAATCGGTGCCTATAAAGGCACGCCGACCTGGTGGTCTTTGGCGCGGCCCATTGCTCGGGGTACCGCCACGAAGGAGCGTCTGTATGTCGCCGCGTCGCGGTCGCGCACGCGCCCGTACCCTTATCGCCGCGTTCCTGGTCCTCTGTGTTGTCGCACCCGCTTTCCCGGTGGGCCGTGCCGCCGCCGCCGCCGCTGATGATGCGGTCGCGCGGGGCTTCGACCGCGTTTGGTCGCGCACCGACGATCGCACCGTGCGCGGCGATCGGACCTTCATCTGGGGGCCGGAACCGCTCGTCCCGCGTGTCATCATGGAGCCGATGGCGGGCCTCGGGCTGCCCGGCGATATGCGCCCGGTCCTGTATTGGGACAAGACCCGGATGGAGGTCAACCAACCCGGCGGCGATTCGCACGATCCGTACTATGTCACCCACGGCCTGTTGGTCGCGGAGATGGTCAGCGGACGGCAGCAGATCGGGGTGAACCCGACCCGCTACGCCGCGCGTTCCCCCGCCGAGATCCCCTTCGGTGACCTCGACGATCCGACCGGGCCGACCTACCGCTCCTTCGCCGCGCGCCTCGCCGATGCCCCGCTCGCCCCCGGACAGCCGGTCGCGCAGGGACTCGATCGCGCGGGACAGGTCGGCGCGGTCGATGCCGGGGGCGCGATCTGTCAGGTGGTGGTCGCCGAGACGAGCCATTGCATCGCCGATCCGTTCTGGGACTTCCTCAACCAAGCGGGCCCGCTCTTCGATTCCGAGCGGCGCAGGGTCGTATCCGGCCCCCTCTTCGAGCCGCTGTTCTACGCGACCGGGCTGCCGATCAGCGAGCCGTACTGGATCACGGTCCGGGCGGGCGGCACGCCGACGCGCGTCCTGATCCAACTCTTCGAGCGGCGCGTCCTCACCTATAATCCGGCGAACGGTGCGACGAATCGCGTCGAGATGGGCAATGTCGGGCTGCATTACTACAACTGGCGCTACACGGCCCTCCTGCCTACCGCGCCGCCCACCGGCCTCGACCCGGCGATGCGCGCGGCGATCGGGGCCATCTGGGATGCGGCACCGGCCTTCCGCTATCTGCCTCGGGCGGTGGATAGTCGCTATCAACTCCTCTTCCAGGATCTCACAGAGGATGGCGTGTACGGCTTCGCCAGCCGCCGCTATCACCTGCTCGCTGTCGATGGCGCCTACGTCGATAGCCCGCGCGGGGCCGGGATCATCCTGGTCCACGAAATGCAGCACGCGCGCGACCTCAACACCCTGGGCGACGCACGCAACGCGCAGGAATGCTACGCCGCCGAGGCGCGCGGGTTCCTCACCGAGGCATACCTGTGGCAAACCTGGTATGGCCCCGCAGGCAAGGCCACGACCAACGATCGCCTGGAGCGTGAGGAGAACGTCGTTCTCCGACGAATCCGCACCGATCCGAAGGGCTTCATCGCCCGGCTGATCGAGGTCTACACCGAGAATGGGCAATGCTCCGTCTACCGTGCGGGTGGTGTCGCCGATCGCATGTTGACGACCGAAGGGTTGCCGGAGGGGATCGCCGCCGCGCTGCCGGTCGTGGAGATCTTCGCCGCCCTCCGGGTGGCCCTCGCAGACGATGCACCCCCGGTTCCCTTCGACGTGGAGCCCACGTCGGGGCTGGACGCTGTGCCGCGCTGACGTGCGGTGGAAGGGCGCGGATCCTTCGCGGCGGCTCAGGATGACAGCTCCAAGGCAAATGGCCGACCGCGTACGGAGCTGTCATCCTGAGCCGCCGCGAAGGATCCGCGCCCTCAACCTGTCGTCGCCATTGACCGCGCCCGTGTCGATCACCACGCGCACGCAGAGTCGGCGCAGCGCGTCCTTCCAACCTGTCGTCGCCATTGACCGCGCCCCCGTGACCCCGCGCTCCCCGATTGCCAGCGTGCGCGGTCGCCGCTATCATCTGGCGGTGCCGCCATCCATGCTCGCTATCCACGCACACCACGCACGCCGGAAGGGACACCCATGCAGCACCCGCGCGCGCTTCGCACCCTGCTCGCCTTTGTTGTCGTGTCCGCCTTGCTGGGCGCGACAGGGCCGCGCCGCGCTGACGCGGCGGCGAGCGACCTGTTCCCCGCCATCAAGGCCCTCTGGGAGCGCACTGACAGCCCGCAGGCGCGTGGCGACCGCCCGTTCGTCTGGGGGCCGCAGCCGACGCTCCCGGCTTTCGCGGAGCCGTTGGCCGGGGTGCCCGGCGACCAACGCACGGTCCTCTACTGGGACAAATCCCGGATGGAGGTCAACGATCCGACCGCGCCGCTCGACCAGTGGTACATCACCAACGGCCTGCTGGTCGCGGAGATGGTCAGCGGGCGGCAGCAGATCGGGGTGAACCCGACGCGCTATGCCGAGCGTGCCCCGGCGGAAGTGCCCTTCGGCGACCTCGACGATCCGACCGGCCCAACGTTCCGCTCCTTCGCCGCGCGCCTCGCCGACGCCCCGCTCGCCCCCGGCCAGGCGGTCGCGCAGGGACTCGAGCGCGCCGGGGTCGTGACGACTGCCGAGGCGGGCGGGGTCACCTGCGCGGTCGTGGTGGCGGCGACGAGGCACTGCGTCGCCGATGTCTTCGCCGCCTTCCTCGATGCGACCGGCCCGATCTACGATGGCGGGATCGTGCGGCGGGGGCGGCTCTTCGACCCGCCGTACTATGCGACCGGGCTGCCGATCAGCGAGCCGTACTGGATCACGGTGCGGGCGGGCGGCGTGCCGACGCGCGTCCTCATCCAGCTCTTCGAGCGGCGCACCCTCACCTACAACCCGGCGAACGACCCGGCCAGCCGGGTGGAGATGGGCAATGTTGGCCTGGAGTACTTCCACTGGCGCTACGACGTACTGCTGCCCGATGACGCGCCGACCGGCTTCGATCCCGCCCTCCGCGCCGTTGTGGCCACCGTCTGGGATGCCGCGCCGGAGTACCGTCCGTTGCTGCAAAATCTCGCCGGGGGGCGCTACGCACTGCTCCCCCAGGACCTGGGACAACTCGGGGCCTACGGCACGACCGCGAACGAATACCGCGTGATCCTGCTCGACCATGGCCTGCTCGCCGCCGCAGGGCGCAATCCGGCGCGCATCCTGGCGCACGAAACGCAGCACGCCGCCGACTTCGGCACGTTCGGCACCGCGCGCAACGCCGCGGAGTGCTACGCCGTCGAGGCGCGCGGCTTCCTGACCGAGGCCGCGCTCTGGCAACGCTGGTACGGCCCTGCCGGCAAGGCGGACCCCGCCGATCAGTACGAGCGGAACGCCAACGCCATTCTTGCCCGCATCCGCGACGACCCCGCCGCCTTCGCCGCCCGACTGCGCGCCCTCTACGCGGATGAGTGCGCGCCACTCGGACCGGGTTCCGGCGAGCAGTTCCTCACCACGCGGGGCCTCCCCGCAGGACTCGATGGGCAGTTGCCGGTCGCCGCGCTCTTCGCCGCGCTCCGCTAACGGTGTTGGCGCGCACTGCGGTCCACACCCGTGTGTGTCGCCAACGCCACCGGCGGGCCGGACGTTCTGCGCGTGCTTGTGGCAGGGGGGGCAACAGGGGCGGCGGGCCTGCCTCGCTATCCCGCCGCCAGCCGCTCGATCTCGGTGACGACGCGCGCCAACTCGTCCGTGAGCGGCCCGCCGCCGCGCCGTGCATAGGCGTCGGTCAGCGCGCGGTAGTACCAGAGCGTACCGTCCCGGCCACCGGCGAAGCGCGACCATACGGCAGCGCCGCTCGTGCGCAGGTCGGCGAGGATGGCGCGGGCGTTGTGCAGCTTGTCGGCGGAGGAGACGAGCAGCACCGCCGGTGATGCCTGCGCCAAGTGCGCGACATAGACCTCCTTGCGCGCCCGCCAGGGCGGCTTCGGGATCGTTTCGGCGTCGGTGCAGCCCCAGACGATGGTCGCCACGGTGTCGCCGAAGCGGAGGCGAATGTCGGAGAGTCTGGCCTGGCCGCCCTGGTCCTCGACCGCGTCGTGCAGCAGCGCGGCGATCGTCTCCTCCTCGGTCCCGCCGTGTTCCCCGACAATCGCGGCGACCGCCAGCAGGTGGATCACGTAGGGGATCGCCGTCCCTTTGCGCCGCTGCATCGCGTGGATCCGCGCGGCGTAGAGCAGCGCTTCCTCGAAGCGCGGCCCGTAGGGCACGAATCCTTGCTGTGTATCCACCATGTATGCCCCCGCTGCCCACTGTGGCGCAATCTGCTCGCCGCGCCGCCACACAACGCCTCACCCATGGTAGCATAGGGGCTGGTTCGGTCTGCCTCGTATGGCGAGTGGAATTGGTGATGGCGGCGACAACGGCGGCGACGGAAATCTTGGTCCTTTGGCCGGATCAGGCCGCCGCGCTCGACCCCTTCCGCTTCGGCTGGCGCTACCGGCAGCAGCCCCGCCCCGATGGCACGATCGCGTTCGAGCAGGTGCCGCTGACGTTGGAGGATGTGCTCCACCCTGAGGAGGATGACTTCATTGCGCACAGCGACGCCCACGAGCGCCGTTGCCGCTATCTGAGCGATGTGTTCGACGTGCAGACGGCGGGCGACCCGACCGCCGTGGTCCTCCACGATGTCCGCATCGCCTGGGACATCCCCGAACTCAAGGCGCACGGGCCGGATGTCGCGGTCCTCTTCGGCGTGCGCGAGCGGCAAGACTGGGGCACCTTCGACGTCGCCGTGGAGGGCGTGCGACCCGCGCTGATCGTCGAGATCACCTCGCCCGCGACGGCGAGCATCGATCACAACGCCAAGCTGGATGAGTACGAACTTGCGGGCGTGCCCTTCTACGTGATCGTGGACGCGCTCACCCCGCGCAGGCGACCGCAGCTCCGGCTCCTCGGCTATACGCTCGGCCCCAACGGCTACCAGGGCGTCGCCCCGGATGCGCGGGGCCGACTCTGGCTCCCCCCGGTGCGGGTCTGGCTCGGCATCGAGAAGGACGAGATCGTGTGCTACGACGAGGCGGATCGCCCGCTTGGCGACTATCGCGTGCTGGCGGTTGCTCGTGCGGAGGAAGCCAAAGCCCGTGCGGCAGCGGAGCAGCGCGCAGAGACAGCGGAGCAGCGCGCAGAGATGGCCGACCAGCGCGCGGAGACGGCGGAGCAGCGAGCGGACGGGCTGGCGAGCCGACTGCGCGAGATGGAGGCCGAGCTTCGCCGCGCGCGTGGCGAGGCGTAAGGACGGCTTATCGAAGGTCGAAGGTCGAAGGTCGAAAAGAATCCTGGGTCGGTACGATGTCGGAAGGACGACCTTGGATCTTGGACCTTGGACCTTGGACTTGTGGCACTGAAGGAGCCTGAATGAGTAGCGAGCCGACCCGTCTCGGCGTTGCCGGGGCGGGGACGATGGGGGCGGGGATCGCCCAAGTGGCCGCTGAGGCCGGGTGTGACGTCGTTCTCTATGATGTGTCGCCCGAGATCGTGGCGCGCGCCCTGGCGCAGATTCGCGCCGGGTACGATCGTGCGGTGTCGGGCGGTCGGCTGACGCGGGAGGAGGCCGACGCGGCGCTCGCGCGCATCGCGACCACAACCACGCTTAACGCTCTAGGGACCGCGCAATTCGTGATCGAGGCTGCGCCGGAGGACCTCGCGCTGAAGCGGCAGCTCCTCGCTGAACTGGAGCGCGTCTGCGCGCCCGACACGATCCTCGCTTCCAACACCTCCTCCCTCTCGATCACGGCCATCGCGGGCGGGTTGTCGCGGCCCGAGCGCGTCGCCGGGATGCACTTCTTCAATCCGGTCTCGGTCCGACCGCTGGTCGAGGTGGTCGGTGGCGCGGCGACCGCCCCCGAGGTCGCCGATGCGGTGATGGCGTTGGCGCGGCGACTCGGCAAAAACCCGATGCGCGCCGCCGACACCCCCGGTTTCATCGTGAACCGCATCGCGCGGCCGTTCACTGGCGAGGCGCTGCGGATCGTTGGCGAGGGGCTTGCCACCCCCGCCGAGGTCGATCGGATCGTGCGCGGGGCCGGGTTCCGAATAGGGCCGTTCGAGATGATCGATCTCGTCGGGCTCGACGTGAACTTCGCGGTCCATCGGACGATCTACGAGCAGAGTTTCGGCGAGCCGCGCTATCGCCCCCAACCGCTCCAGGCGCGCTTGATCGCGGCCGGGCGGCTCGGCCGCAAGACCGGCCAGGGCTTCTACCGTTACGAGGGCGGGCGACTCGTCGCGGAGGACGCCCCCGCGCCCTTCGCCGATGTCGCGCCGACGGGTCGGCGGGGCAACATCCTGATCGCCGGGCAAGGTCCGGCTGCGGACGATCTCGCGCTGGCCCTCCAGGCGATGGGGCAGACCATCTCGACGTACTCGACCGAGGAATCGGCCCCCCTGCTCGACGCCGGAATCCCGCGCGCGCGCCGCCTGCGCGACGTGTTGCTGACCACCACCGTCGCGATCGAGGCGACGCTCGGCCCGCGCGACCTGAAGCGCGCCTACTGGTACGAGCTGGACGAGTCGTTGCCGCCGCAGATCCCGATCCTCGCCCTGTCGCTCGGTCATGGCACGACCGAACTCGGCTCCTGGAGCGCGCGACCCGAGCGGGTGGTCGGCTTCGGCTTCGTCGGCCCCTTCGCTGACACCCCGTTCGTCGAGTTGTCGCGCGGGCTGCGGACGGGCGACGCCGCGCTGCGCCGGGTGGTCGGCTTCGTACGCGGACTCGGCAAGGATCTCGCCGTTGTCGGCGATGCGCCCGGCCAGATCCTCCCCCGCCTGCTCAGCTGCCTGATTAATGAGGTCGCCTTCGCGCTCGACGAAGGGCTCGCCGCGCCGGATGACATCGATGCCGCACTGCGCCTCGGGCTCGACTTCCCGCTCGGGCCGATCGCGTGGTCCGCGCGCCTCGGTCTCGATCGTGTCGTCACCACGCTCGACGGCCTGCGCGACTATTACGGCGAGGAGCGCTACCGGGTCGCCCCGCGCTTGCGCCGCTCGTTGCTCGCGGGCTACGAGCGACTGTCCTGATGTGAGCCGACGTGCCCCGCGAATGCGATGACGCCGCCGGGCCGACTCCTGCGTACCTACCTTTGTGTGGTGCAGTGTCAAGAGCGTGTAGCATCGTCCGCTCGATGTCGAGTTGGTCGAAGCGGGGGGAGAACATATCGTGGGGAATCTGCTGCGTATCCTGATCTCGGTCGTTATCCCGCCGGTTGGCGTGTTCCTGAAGGTGGGGCTCGGCGGGCAATTCTGGCTCAATATCTTTCTCACTGTGCTGGGCTATATCCCCGGCCTGGTCCACGCCATCTGGATCATCGCGCAGGATCGTCCGGTGCGGGCGTAGGGCGTGTCCGCAGTTGTGGTAGGTTTCCCGTGCGGCGAGCGGATATGGGAGGGCGCGATGGTGCGGCGGTATGCGCTGCGGCATGACCAGCGGGCGCGGCTCAAGGGGCTGCTGCCGGGGCGGGTGGGGTACGTCGGGGGGACGGCGGCGGACAACCGGCGGGTCGTGGGGGCGGTGCTGTACCGCTACCGCGCCGGGATCGCCTGGCCGGATGCCCTTTGGGCGATGCCGGAGCGCTTCGGCAAGTGGAAGAGCGTCCACCAGCGGTTCGACCGCTGGGCGAAAGGTGGCATCTGGGAGCGGGTGTTCGCCGCACTGAGCGCCGACGCCGACAACGAGTACGCCATGCTGAATAGCACCATCGTGCGGGCGCACCAGCACAGCGCCGATGTCCATAAGGGGGGCACCGGCGACGAGGCCATCGATCGGGGCCGGGGCGGGCTGAACACGAAGATCCACGCCCTGGTCGATGCCCTCGGCAACCCGACCGCGTTCTACCTGAGCGGCGGGCAGGCGCACGACCTCGCCGGGGCCGACGCGCTGCTGGCCGGGATCGTCGCGCCGACGCTTATCGCCGACCGCAGCTACGACGCCGAGGCACGGGTACTCCGGCCACTGCGCGAGGCCGACGAGGTGGCCGTTATCCCGCCCGGGCGCGGTCGGAACGTCCGGCGCGACTACGACCGCGATCGCTACGCCACCCGGCATCTGGCGGAGAACTTCTTCTGCCGCCTGAAGCAGTCGCGCAGTATCGCCACCCGCTACGACACGATCCGGCGCAACTTCCTGGCGGGCGTCTACGCCGCCGCGACGGCCATCCTCCTCAATTGAGGTCGCGCCCTGACGCTGCACCCTGTCGGCACGGCTCCGGCGGCGGTTATGCCGGTCGATACACCTCCCCCGCCGCGCCGGAGCCGAACGAAACCCTGCTGACGAGGCGCAGCTGCAGGTGCTGCGTCAGCTTGGAGAACAGCGGCAGTCCCCGGCCTAAGGCGACCGGGTGGACGATCAGCCGATATTCGTCGATCACGCCGGCGGCGACGAGGCTCTGCGCGAAGCGCGCGCCGCCAAGCGCGTTGATGAACTCGCCCGGCTGCGCCTTCAAGCGGGCGACTTCTTCCACGAGATCGCCGCGCGCCACCGTGGGTTCGGCCCACGACCGCAGGACCGCCTCCGTTGGCGTAACACGGTGCTGATCCCCGCTACGGTCCTGCTGCGCCTCGGCCAACACGCGCGTCACGATATCCGCCTTGATCCCACTCCGTGCAAAAACGATCTTGGGCGTGTCGTTCATCGGCGGCGCAAAGGGCGTCTCCGCATAGGGCCAGAACGCCGCCAAGTCGTAATAGGAACGGCTGCCCATCGCGATCGCGCCCGCTTGCCGGAGTCGCTCGACGATCCACGCGGTGGAATCGGCACCCCTACGGATCCAGTCGGCTTCCGGCTCACCGTTCGGTCCGGCGACGAAGCCATCGAGGGACATGGACATTCCCAGAACTAACTCACGCATTTCTGCCTCCGCGACATGATGACGGTGCTTACATTCGCAACTCGCCTCGCTGTTAGGGCGGCATGCCGAACAGCAGCCGCACATAGCGGATCAGGTGCTCGACACTCTCGACGGCGATAGTCGCTCCGCCGGTCGCTTTCGCCAGGATGAAGGCCCCCTGCAAGACCGCTTGCGTGTGGAGCGCCAGGCTCCGCGCCGTGAAGCCGGGGAGGGGGCTGTGGCGCTCCATCGCCAGGGCGATATCCGCTTCGAGCGTGGCCGCGTGATCGCAGATGCTGGCCTCGCAGGCCGCCCGGATCGCCGGATGGGAATCGTAGGTTTCCTGCACCATCGTCCCGACGAGGCAGGTGAACCCCCGCGCGTCGCCCGTCAGCATCGCCCTGCGGAATTCGAGGTAGCCCAGGACCCGGTCGAGCGGGTCCGCAAGGGCGCGATAGGGCGCGGCCGTGAACGACGCGCCGGTCGTCGCCGACCAATAATCGGCGACCGCTACCGCGAGGGCCTCTTTATTCGGGAAATGGTGGAAGAACGAACCTTTGGCGACGCCGGCCTCGGTGCATAACGCGTCGATGCTGGTCGCGGCATACCCCTGCGCCCGGATCACGGACACGGCGGCATCCAGGAGCTTTCGGCGGGCGGGAGCCATGGACATTTTAGCCTCCAAGCGCTATCGCACAGCGTTATTATACCGACTAGTCGGTATAATGGCAATGGCGACCCGTAACGGCCTCTGGCACCGCCGTGCGAATCCGCTTACACCGCGGAGAGGTACGATCGAGATGGGGCGTATGCAGATCAATGCGGGCACCTATCTAGCGGCAACGACGATCCCCTTAACTGCGGACACGCCCTAGTGCGCCGTTCCTGAAGTATGGTACACATAGGAGGGCGCGTACGTACTGGACAACACGCCGGAATTGCGCCCGGTAGCGACGATGCGTATCTGCACCGCAAGTGAGGAACGACGCACTAGTACT
>JAABUN010002606.1_pt1 | contig 31225 bp, 38 predicted proteins | sample 5559311 | NCBI WGS metagenome assembly JAABUN01 (sample SAMN10711877, study PRJNA513370) | rock metagenome | isolation source: Antarctica rocks | place: Antarctica: Victoria Land, Siegfried Peak sud | reverse complement strand
CTCCATCCCAACCCAGATCGGATACGCCGCCCTGGCCGGCTTCGTCGCCGAATCAGCTCGTGTCCCCTTGCCCCGTGTAACCGCGCTCATCGCCGCCTGGCTGCTCGCCGGGAAGGCGAGCGCGTGATGCTCGCCTCGCTGTCGTCCACTTCTGAGCAGCTCGTCCAGCAGCTTGGCTACTTCGGCCTGGTGATCACCATGGCGGTCGAGCACATCTTCCCGCCGATTCCCTATGAGCTCGTGTTGCCGCTCGCGGGCTTTGAGGTTGCGCGCGGCAATCTGAACCTGTTCGGCGCGCTCGTAGCGGCGACCCTCGGCTCGCTCGTCGGAGCCAGCGTGCTGTACTTCATCGCGAGGTGTGGCGGCCGCCCGCTCGTCCTGCGATTGCGCGGCGCGCTGCGCGTGGACGAGCCGGCACTGGAGCGAGCAGAGCGTCGCTTTGAGCGCCACAGTGCGTGGGTCGTGCTCCTCGGTCGCATGGTGCCCGGGCTGCGGAGCATCGTCTCGCTCCCTCCCGGTCTGCTTCGCATGCCGTTCGGCCGCTACCTGGCGCTCACCGCGACCGGGTCGCTGGCTTGGAATGCGCTGCTGATAGTCCTGGGCCAACAGCTCGGCAGCAGATGGAGCGACGTCGCCGGTTGGGTCGCACCGATCGCGCAGATCGTCCTGATCGCGTGCGTCCCGCTGGTCGTCGGCTGGATGCTGGTGCGCCGGCAACGCCGTGCCCGCGCGCAGGTTCAGTGAACGGAGGAAGACGTCGAGGCGCCGATCGACCGCCTCACGATCGCCGCCCAGGGCTGATGATCCTCGGCATCGGCCTGCCCGCGAGCCTCTCGATCAGGTGGACGAGGTGCCTGATGCTGTGCGGGGAAGGATCACGGAGACATCCGCTCCACCCTCGGGATGGTTGTGCGCTGAAACGCGGCCACCATGGGCTTGGGCAATGGCCGCCACGATTGCCAGTCCCAGGCCGGCGCCGCCGCGCCCGCGCCCGGAATCCGCCCGTGTGAATCGTTCGAACGCGGCGTCGATGAAGTCGGGTGGAAAGCCCGGACCGTCGTCGCGGACATGCAGCTCGACGGACTCGCCGACACCATCGCAGCTGAGTTCGATCCGTTGTCCGCCATGGCGCAGAGCGTTGTCGACCAGGTTACTGACCGCCTGCTCCACGCGTAGCCTATCTGCGACGAGGCCGATGCCGTCGGGCGCCGTGACCACAAGCTCGACATCCTGCTCGAGCGCGCGGCGCGCGAAGCGCGCGCGCACGGCTTCAAGCATGTCGTCGGCCTGGGTCTCGCTGGGGCGGATCGGCAGGCGACCTTGGTCAGACCGAGCGATGACCAGCAGATCCTCAGCCAGTTGCACGAGCCGATCAGTCTCCTCCGCCGCTGACCGCAAGGCTGCCTCGAGCTCGCCGACGCTCCGCCCGCCTCGGAGCGCGAGCTCCAGTTCGGTCTTGAGGATTGCCAGGGGTGTGCGCAGCTCATGACTGGCGTCTGACACAAACGTGCGCTCACGCGCGAACGCCGTTTCCAGACGTTCGAGCATCGCGTTCAACGTGTCTCCGAGTCTCGCGATCTCGTCGTCGGCGGCAGGAACCGGCAATCGCTGACCAGCCGCCGAGTCGTGAATCGCCGCAGCCCGACGGCGCATGGACTCAACCGGACGCAACGCGGCGGTCAGCGCGACAAACCCTGAGACTGCGGCCAAGAGCAGGGCGATCGGCCCGCCGATGAGCAGCAGGCCGCCAAGGTTGCGCACCGCGTCGTCGCGTTCCTCGACCGGCGTGCCGACGATCACGATCAGCCGCTGGCCTTGGGCGCTGACTGGTGTGGCCAACAACCGCGCACCCTCTTCGCCCTCCGAAGTGGTCAAGAAGATCGTCTCGCGCAGCGCTCTCCGCCGCTGGTCGTCTGAAAGCAAGGGCTCGTCGTGAAGCGAAGGGGTGCTGTCGACCACGCGGCCGGAGGCGTCGAGGATCTGCGCGAGGTTCTCCCCCCCTTCAGTCAGCGGACTGCGCCCGGATTGGGCGAGGCCTGAATCAGCCTGCTCGACGAGCGCCGTCACATCAGCCGCACGTGAGCGCAGACCCTCCGTGATGGTCGCATCGAGCTCCGTGCCGAGACGCAGATACAGGAACAATCCGAGCCCGCCCAGAACGACGGCCATGACGCTTGCGAAGGCGAGCGTCACGCGGGTTCGGATCGGGAGCCGGTTGAGTCGGGACACCGCGGCGGACGCTAGCGAGCGGGCGACGACCAGGCGGACAGCGCGCTTGGACTCATCTGCGTCTCATCTCCGGCCGCCAGAGTGCCGGCCGTGACGATGGCACAGCTTGAAGAACACGCCCTGAGGACGACGGAAGGCCCGGCCATGCGGCCGGCCCTTCACCCGACCACCGGTCCGGCCGGACTACTTATCGGAACGCGGATCTCTGGAGTCCGCGTCGATCGCGATCTCCTCGAACTTGGCCCCGAGTCGCACGTCGACGGTGGAGCCGTCCGGCCTGCGGACTTCGACCTCCCAGGTCGCGCCCTTCTCGGAGTCGAGCTCGACGGCGTTGGCCTTGCCTCCGGGAACCAGTTTGACCGCGGCGGCCTTGGCCCGGTCGGAGTCGGGACCCATGGCCTGCTTTTCGCCGTCCTCGCCGCCGCCCACAGCGCCGGCCACCCCCGCCCCGCCGGCGGCGAAGGCGAGGGCCGCCCCGCCGGCGAGCGCGGTCTTGCGTTTTCTGTTCATCGAACCGAAGCACCTCCTGAACCTGATGTCGGAAAGGGAGTTCTACCTCCAGCCCATGAGACAAGCATGAGTCTGGCCGGCCGGCGCTCGTGAACGCGTTTGAAGCTCTGGTGCTCGGGGTCGTCCAGGGCCTGACGGAGTTCCTCCCCATCTCTTCGACCGCTCACCTGCGCATCGTTCCTGCGTTCGCCGGCTGGCAGGACCCTGGCGCCGCGTTCACCGCCGTCACCCAGCTCGGCACCATGGCGGCGGTCGTCCTGTTCTTCCGCTCCGATCTCCTCCGCATCGCACGGTCGTGGCTCGGGAGCCTGCGCGACCCCGCCCGCCGGAGCGAGCTCGACGCGCGGCTGGGATGGATGATCCTGCTCGGCACGATTCCGATCGGGATCTTCGGCCTGGCGTTCAAGGACCAGATCGAGACCGGTGCGCGCGACCTCACCCTGATCGGCATCACGCTCATCGCGCTCGGTCTCGTGCTGGCGGTCGCCGAGCGCGTCGGGCGACGCGAACGCTCCATCGAGCAGATGACCGGGCGCGACGGCGCGATCATAGGGTTCGCTCAGGCACTCGCTCTCGTGCCGGGCGTGTCGCGGTCGGGGGCGACGATCAGCGCCGGGCTGTTCCTTGGACTCGACCGTGTCGACGCCGCCCGCTTCTCGTTCCTCCTGTCGATCCCAGCGGTCGTGCTCTCGGGTCTCTTCGAGCTCAAGGGTCTCGCGGACGGCTCGACGACCGGACCCCGGCCGGCGCTGGGGATCGTCGGCCTCGCGACGGTGGTGGCGTTCATCGTCGGCTACGCCTCGATCGCATTCCTGCTCCGGTTCCTCACCAGCCACTCCACGGGCGTGTTCGTCGTGTACCGAGTCGGGCTCGGTGCGCTGGTGCTCGTGCTCGTCGCCTCCGGCGTCATCGGCTGAAGCAAGCGACGCGTCGTCGACCGCCACGCAGGGTTTCCCTCGACGGGTGCACGCGGGTTGTCGCCTCGACGCCCTGCCGAAGGCGGTCACGACGCCAGCAGCCCGACGCCGGCTCCAGGGCGGGGGTCAGGAGCCGGCAGGGCGCACGGGACCTCGATCACGAAGGCACTTCCGCGCTCACGCCCTTCCGTATGCACTCGGCCGCCGAGCGCCTCGACGATCTCGCGGGTGATCGCCAGGCCTAGTCCGCTGCCGCCGGTCGCGCGGTTGCGCGAGGGGTCGACGCGGAAGAAGCGATCGAAGATGCGTTCACGCAGGGCCGCCGGGACCCCGGGGCCGTCATCCTCGACGACGAGTCGTCCAGTGGTGTCAGCGCGCGAGGTCGTGATCTGAACCAAGCCGCCTTGCGGGCTGAAGTCGAGCGCGTTCTCGACGAGGTTGCGGATCGCGTGGCTGAGCCGGACGGGGTCGGCCAGCACGGCGACGGCCGGGCCGTGGCGCCTGACCGTCACGCCTCGGCGGCGGGCCACGGACCCCAGTGATACCGCCACTGCCTCCGCGAGCTCGGCGAGATCCACGTCCTCCAGGCGCAGGCCCAGAACGTTCCCGTCGACGGCGGCGAGCGTCAAGAGGTCGCCGACGGTCCGGCTCATCCGATCGACCTCCTCGCGTGCCGAGAGGAGCACGTCGCGCTGTTCGTCGACGCCGTGCTGGATGCGGTCGAGCATCGTGTTCAGCGTGCGGGCCAGATGGGCCACCTCGTCGTTGCTGCGGGAGACCGGGAGGCGCTCCTCGAGAAGATCGACGCCGATCGCCTCCGCGGTGCTCGTGATCTCCTCGATCGGCCGCAACGAGCGGCGCGCCAGCCACCACCCGCCGAGCGCTGTGGCGAGGAGTGCGGCGGGCCCCGCGAGCAGCAGCAGCTTGACCACCCGGCCGACCGAGCGGTCTATGGGCTCCAGCGACTGCGCGGCGACGATCACGTAGGACTCTCCCCGATGCTTGACCCCGAGCGCCGTGAGACCGGTAGTCATCCCGGCTCGAGCCCAGCGTGCGCGACTGCACTGGCTGGTCGCCCGCAAGCGCTGCAGCGAGCTCCCGGGGGACCGCCATCGGGCGATTCGCCACCGCGTCGCCGAACGTGGCCCGAATGGTTCCGTCGGGTGTGACGAGCTGACCTGCGGCGCGCTCACCTTTGAGCACGGTGCGAGCGGAGTCGCGGAACTCTGGGACGCCCTCAGCGCGAACGTCGTCGCGGATCTGGGCCGCGGCGGGGCGCAAGCCGTCGTCGACCGCCCCGGTGAGGTCGGCTCGTAGGCGCACCACCAGAAAGGCACCCAGCGCAGCGATGATGACGGCCAGCAACCCGACGTACCAAGCGGTCATGCGGAGCCGAAGCGGGAGGTTCACGCCTGCGGCTCGAGTCTGAAGCCCACGCCTCGTACGGTGCGGATCAGCGGCCGGTCGAATGGCAGCTCGAGCTTTCGGCGCAGTGCACCGACGTACTGGTCGACGATGTTGGTCGAGCCGAAGTAGTTCTCGTCCCATACATGCTCCAACAGCGTCGTCCGGGTGATGACTTCGCCGGGATGGCGGGCGAGGAACTCGAGCACCGAGAACTCACGAGCCGTCAATTCGACCGACTCGCCGAGCCGCTGCACCTCGTGCGTGGCGGGATCGACGACGAGGTCGCCGACCTCCAGCCGCGATGGCCGCTCTGAGGGGGCGCGGCGAGTGAGCGCACGCAACCGGGCGAGCAGCTCGCCGAAATCGAAGGGTTTGGCCAGGTAATCGTCCGCGCCGACGTCCAGGCCCTCGATGCGATCAGAGACCTGGCCTCGCGCGGTCAGCATGAGCACCGGCGCCCAGCAGCCGCGTTCACGCAGCACGCGGCAGACCTCGAACCCGTCGCGTCGTGGCAGCATCACGTCGAGCACGATGGCGTCGTAGTCCCACACCGCCGCCTGCATCAACGCCGCCTCGCCGTCGTCCACGACGTCGACGGCGTACCCCTCGCTGCGCAGCCCGCGGCCGACGGCGCGCGAGAGCTTCACATCGTCGTCGACCACGAGCAGTCGCAATGAAGGAAACTTCTGCGTCAGCTCAGACGACGTCAGTCGTCCTGCTGCGCGGACAGCACCTTGCCTGAGTCCGCGTCCACCTTGACGTCGCTGGCTCCGACGTCGACGGTAAACACCAGCTTCCCGGAATAGTGCTCCAGGTCGACCTCGTTGAGATCGCCCTTCGCGGCTCCCTGAGCCGCCTCGATGGCCTGTTGCTCGGTGATCCGGGCCTGTGCGAGCAGCACCTTGCCGTCGTCCAGGCGCGAGCCGCCGGCTGCTGCGCTGCTACTCGAACCGTCCGCCGCGGCGACGCCGGCTGCGGCCGAAAGAGTCGCCAGCCCGACGACGACCCCGGTCATGATCTTTCGCATGGTGTGCCTCCTTTGTTGGAGTCCACGCGAGGCCCACAGTCCCGAATCAGCTCTGTAAAGATTATGAACGGGCTTCGAGCCACGGGCGGCGGCTCATCCTCGTGCCGGCGCCCCGGGGCGAGGAGCGTTTTCATCTTCCTTTCAGAATCCCGGGCGTAGCTTCGCCCGTTTGGGGCGCCGACACGGATGAGGCGGTGGGCGCTGGGCGCGCTGGTCGCTGCCGTGGCGGTCACGGCCGGCATCGTGACGAGCCCACCGGCAATCTGGACTCCCGCAGTCGAGGACGTTTCCGGGTTCAAACGACTCAGGATCGGGATCCGAATGAAAGCTGAGGGCGACGGTGCGAGCGCAACATCAGCCATCATCGCGGCATGACGGTTCTGGTGACGGGAAGCGCCGGCCACCTCGGTGAGGCTCTGATGCGCCGGTTGCCACAAGCGGGCTACGCGGCTCGCGGACTCGACGTGCAGCCGGGTCCGTTCGTCGACGTCGTGGGGTCGGTCACCGACCGCGAGGTCGTTCGGGCGGCGCTCTCTGGCGTCGAGGTCGTAGTGCACGCCGCCACGCTGCACAAGCCGCACGTCGCGACCCACTCGCGACAGGACTTCATTGCGACCAACGTAACGGGAACGCTCACGCTGCTCGAGGAGTCCGTCGCGGCGGGTGTGCGGGCGTTCGTGTACACGAGCACGACCAGTGCCTTCGGGTGGGCGCTCGTGCCCGGGCCGGGTGAGCCCGCAACGTGGATCACCGAGGACGTCGTCCCCCGACCTCGCAACATCTACGGTGCGACGAAAGTGGCCGCCGAGGACCTCTGCGAACTCGTCCACCGCGACCACGGACTGCCGTGCCTGGTCCTGCGCACTTCGCGTTTCTTCCCTGAAGCCGACGACCACGACGAGCGCCGCGGCGCGTACGAGGACCTCAACCTCAAGGTCAACGAACTGCTCTACCGTCGTGTCGACATCGAGGACGCGGTCAGCGCGCACGTTCGGGCCATCGTACGCGCTCCGGACATCGGATTCGGTCGCTACATCATCAGCGCGACAACCCCGTTCACTTCGAGAGACCTCGCACAGCTCTGCGCCCAAGCCCCCACGGTCGTAGCACGCCACCACCCCACGTACGAGCGTGCCTTCGCCGCCCGCGGCTGGGTCATGCTGCCCGAGATCGAACGGGTGTACGTCAACGCCCTTGCCCGCCGCGAGCTCTGCTGGGAGCCTCGGTGGGACTTTGCGACAGCGCTTGAAGCGCTCGAGGCAGGGCGAGATCCGCGCAGTGAACTGGCCCGTACGGTCGGCGCCAAGGGGTACCACGAGCCGTCGGGGTCGCTCGAGTGACGGCGTAGGCTCTCCACCGATGATCCGCAGTCCGTTAGGTCCCCGCTTACCTGTCGCCGCGGGCGCCGCCGCCGCGCTCGTCGCGGTGAGCGCGACGACGGCGCTCGTCTATCCCCTCAAGGGCGTCGCGCCCGTTGAATCGCTGTCGGTGGTCTATCTGCTGGCGGTGCTCGCGATCTCGATCGTCTGGGGCGCGCCACTCGGGGTGGCGACCGCAGTGGCCAGCGCGATGGCGTTCAACTTCTTCCACCTCCCACCGACGGGAGGCTTCACCATCGACGAACCGGAGAACTGGGTCGGCCTCCTCGTGTTCCTGGTCGCGGCCGTGCTCGCCAGCTCGGTGGCCGAGGCGGCTCGCCGGCGCACGCTCGAAGCCGATGAACGCCGACGCGAGGCTGACCTCTCCTCCGAGATGGCGCGGCTGCTCGTGCGGGGGCAGCGCATCGGAGATTCCGCGCCGGCTGCCGCGCAGCGACTTGCGCAGGCGCTCGGCCTCCCGTCGGCCGCCATCGAGCTACGAGCGGTGGAAGCTGACGAGCGGCGCTTGGCCTTTCCGCTGCGGGAGGGCACGCGGCAGATCGGGACGCTGGTGCTGCCGGTCGGGCTCCCCGAGTCGGCCTTGCGCCGAATCCAGGAGCGCGTCGCGCCACCCCTCGAGGCGTTGCTCGCCGCGGGCCTAGAGCGTGAGGGGCTGCTCGAGAGCGCGATCGAGACGGCCGCTCTCCGGCGCTCCGACGTTGTCAAGACCGCGCTTCTGTCGCGCTCCCCCGAGCTCTGCCTGATCGACGAGCTCGCCCACTCCAACGCGCCCGGGGTCGAGCACGCCAAGCGCTATGAGGACATCGCCGCAGTCCTCGACGCGGGGATCGACGTCTTCTCCACCGTCAACGTGCAGCACCTCGAGTCCCTCAACGACCTTGTCACCGAGCTAACCGGCGTGCGGATCCGCGAGACCGTCCCTGACGCCGTCCTCGCGACAGCCGACGAGGTCATGCTCATCGACCTCACGCCCGAAGCGCTCATCGCGCGACTGCAGGCCGGGAAGGTCTACAGCCACGATCGCATCCAGCCCGCGCTCAACGGCTTCTTCAAGGTTGAGGACCTGCAGGCGCTTCGCGAGGTGGCGCTGCGCGAGGTGGCCGAAGACGTCGAGGCCAAGCGTCTGGTCCGCCGCGAACCACTCGGACTGCGCGAGGAGCGCCTGCTCGGCGGCACGACGGAGCAGCAGCCGATCGCCGGAACCCGGGCGCCCGCGCCGCGGGTGAGCTCCTCCATCACGCGAGCCGCGACGACACGTCCGCAGACGCGTCGATCATGGGAGCTCATCCCGTCCCCCCGCCACGACCGACGACGCCTTGCCCCGGAGGAACCATGCCGCTGCACCGTCATGCCCCGCAGGACTCCGACGACGGCTTGGGGATCCGGCCCCAGTTCTCCGTGCCCGGTGAGACCTCGTCGGTCCCGCGGCTGCGGATTCCCGAGAGCGAGATGTCCCCGGACACCGCCTCGCAGATCATCCGCGACGAGTTGATGCTCGACGGCAACGCGCGGCTCAACCTTGCGACGTTCGTGACGACCTGGATGGAGCCGCAGGCTCGCGAGCTGATGGACGAGTGCCTCGACAAGAACATGATCGACAAGGACGAGTATCCGCAGACGGCGGAGCTCGAGCGGCGCTGCGTGAACATGCTCGCCGAGCTCTGGAGCGCCGACCACGCCGACGGGGCGACCGGCTGCTCGACGACCGGCTCCAGCGAGGCGTGCATGCTGGGCGGGATGGCCCTGAAGTGGCGCTGGCGCGAGCGCCGGCGCGCCCAGGGCCGATCGGTGGAGCGCCCGAACCTGGTCATGGGCGCCAACGTCCAGGTCTGCTGGGAGAAGTTCTGCCGCTACTGGGACGTCGAGGCCCGGCTGGTGCCCGTCACCGCCCAGTCGCCGCACCTCACTCCTGAGGCGGCCGTTCAGCAGTGCGACGAGAACACGATCGGCGTCGTTGCGATCCTCGGCTCGACCTTCGACGGAAGCTATGAGCCGGTCGAGCAGATCTCGAGCGCGCTGGACCGTCTCGAGTCCGAGAGCGGCATCGACGTCCCGATGCACGTCGATGCCGCGTCCGGAGGGTTCATCGCGCCGTTCCTCGACCCTGACCTCGTGTGGGACTTCAGACTGCAGCGTGTCCAGTCGATCAACGCCTCGGGCCATAAGTACGGCCTCGTGTACCCCGGCGTCGGGTGGGTCGTGTGGCGCGAGCGCGAAGCTCTCCCGAAGGACCTCATCTTCACGGTCGACTACCTCGGCGGCGAGATGCCCACCTTCGCGCTGAACTTCTCCAGGCCCGGGGCGCAGGTCGTCGCCCAGTACTACACCTTCCTCCGGCTAGGCGAAGCCGGCTATCGCCGCGTCCAGCAGGCCTCGCGTGACACCGCTCAGTGGCTCTCGCACGAGATCGCGCAACTCGGGCCCTTCGAACTGCTCTCCGACGGCGGCCATCTACCCGTCTTCGCGTTCCGCCTCGAGGACAGCGCTGGGGAGTACAGCGTGTACGACGTCTCCGAGCTGCTGCGCACGCGAGGCTGGATCGTGCCGGCGTACCGGATGCCACCGGACATCCAGGACATGTCAGTTCTGAGGATCTGCGTTCGCAACGGATTCTCACACGACCTCGCCGGCATGCTGATCGACGACCTCGGACGTGCCACGGCGCGGCTCGAGCGCGGTGGCAAGATCGCCCGCGCCGACCAGCACTCCGCTTTTCATCACTGACCCCTGCCATCCATGGAACCTCGTGTCATGGTCCGACCCGCCGGTCGTTGAGCTCAACCGTGCCGTCGCGGTCGCCGAGACGCACGGTCCCGAGGCGGGACTCGCCATCGTCGATCGCTTGGCCCTACGCCGCTGGCCTGCGGCTCGTACGGTGACTTCATGAGCGGAAGCTACGTCCACGGCTATCACCCACGGGAGAACACGCGGCTGCAGGATCAGGCCGGAACGCTGGTCGACCTGCTGCACGCCGACACCGAATACCCTCCCGGCTCGACGGTTCTCGAGGCTGGGTGTGGCGTCGGCGCCCAGACGGTCACCCTGGCTCAGCGAAGCCCGGAGGCGCGGTTCACGTCGGTTGACATCTCCGCCGAGTCGATCGCCGAAGCTGAGCGGCGAGCCGAGGGAGCGCAGATCACCAACGTGCAGTTCCTCCGAGGGGACATCTTCGATCTGCCCTTCGCCGCCGAGTCCTTCGACCACGCATTCGTCTGTTTCGTCTTGGAACACCTCTCGCTGCCGGTGGAGGCCTTGACCGCTCTGAGGGATCTCTTGAAGCCCGGCGGGACCATCACGGTGATCGAGGGCGATCACGGATCCGCGTACTTTCATCCGGACAGCCAGGCGGCTCACGCGGCAATCCGGTGTCAGATCGAGTTGCAGGCCCGAGCCGGCGGGAACGCGCTGATCGGCCGGCAGCTCTTCCCCCTGACGGTCGAGGCGGGTTTTGAGGCGGTCAGCGTCTCCCCCCGGATGGTCTACGTCGATTCGAGTCGGCCCGACCTCGTCGATGGCTTCATACGCAAGACATTCACCGCGATGGTCGACGGCGTTAGGGAGCCGGCGATCGCGACGGGGCTCAGTGATCCGCGGAGCTTCGACGCAGGCGTTGGAGACCTCCACCGGACCACCGAGCCGGATGGCGTCTTCTGTTACACGTTCTTCAAGAGCGTAGGGATGAAGGAGCGACCGGCATGACGGCCATCACCACGGCGAGGGCTCGTAGTTCTTGAGCAAGACCCCGTAGAGGTCCTCGCCCGCCTCGCCGCGGACGATCGGGTCATAGACGCGCGCGGCGCCGTCGACGAGGTCGAGGGGCGCGTGAAACCCCTCGTCGGCGAGGCGCATCTTGGTCGGGTGCGGGCGCTCGTCGGTGATCCAGCCCGTATCGGCGCTGGTCATCAGTATCCCGTCGGCGAGAAGCTCCTTCGCTGAGGTCCGGGTCAGCATGTTCAGGGCAGCCTTGGCCATGTTGGTGTGCGGATGGCCGGCGGCCTTGTAGCCGCGACCGAACTGGCCTTCCATCGCCGAGACGTTGACGACGTAGGTGCGGCGCGCCTCGGACGCAGCCAGCGCAGGGCGCAGCCGGCTGACGAGGATGAACGGGGCGGTCTGGTTGCAGAGTTGGACTTCGAGCAGCTCGAGCGCGTCCACCTCTCCCACCACCTGGCTCCAGCTGTTGTGGGAATTCAGGTCCGGAGCGAGGCCGCCCGCGTCGATCGCCATGCCGTCGGCGACGCGACCGGCCGACGCGGAGCCGGAGGTGAGCGCCAGTGCGGTCAGCGCGTGCGGCGTCGGTGACCAGTGACCGCCCGCGAGAGCGGGCGCCTTCAGATCGCCGCGCCTGAAAGTCACCACGTCGGGCAGCGGGCCGCTCGGAAGCGGCGCTCGCTCGGCAGAAGCCAGGTGCGTGTAAGCCTCAGGCGAGCGGCGGATGGTCTGGGCGGCGTTGTTGATGAGGATGTCGAGCGGTCCTTGACCGGCGACCTCGTCAGCGAGGGCCATGACACGGCCGGGGTCGCGGAGGTCGATGCCCACTATGCGCAAGCGGTGGATCCAGTCAGCGCTGTCGTCCATGGCCGTGAATCGCCGGACGGCGTCGTGTGGGAAGCGCGTCGTGATCGTCGTGTGAGCGCCGTCCCGCAGCAGCCGCAGCGCGATGTACATGCCGATCTTGGCCCTTCCACCGGTGAGTAGGGCGCGGCGTCCGCTCAAGTCCGTGCGGGCGTCACGGCGCTGATGGTTGCGCGCGGCACAACATGGACAGAGCTGGTGGTAGAACGCGTCCACCTCGCGGTAGCGCTGCTTGCACGCGTAGCACGCGCGGGCGCGCTCGAGCGTCCCGGCACGATCTCCGGCGGCGCTTGACGTCAAGGCCAGCCCCTGTGTTTCGTCGTCGATCCGGCCGGGCGCCCCGGTGGCCGTCGCCGCGGTGATGGCCTGATCGTTCATGCGACGAGCGAAGCGGCGCTCAGCCCGGCGCTGCTGCTTGACGGACTTGAAGAGCCTGCCGATCGCGCGGCGGACCGCGACCGCGTCGGGATGCTCGGACGGGAGCTGTTCCACCTCGGCAAGCACGCGGAGCGCCTCCGCAAGGCGGTCGGGATTCACACGGTCCATCGGCTGCTCTAGAGGGTACGTCTCGCCCGGACCGGGCTCCTCACGACCTCGACGCACCCGCCGAGAGCGTCGAGTGGGCGCGGAAGAGCAGCGACCAGGTCGCCGGCAAGGTCGTACCGAGGCCCGCAGCCACCTCCTCGACCCGCCGGCCCTCGAAATCGCGGCGCACGAGCGCCAGGCGCTGGCGCTCCGGGAGCCGGCCTATGGCGTCGACCACCGCGCGCATCTCCTCGCGCGCGGTGGCGACGTCCGCCGGATCACCCATGGGCGCGGGAACGAGGGTCAACACGCGCTCGGAGTCGGGGTCGATCCGGGAGGCGTGCGGCTGGCGCAGGTGGTCGATCGCGCGGTTGCGAACGATCATCGCGAGCCATGCCTTCAGTGCGATCGGGCGATCGACGGCGCGCAGCGCCACGTACGCGGACAGAAAGGCGTCCTGGAGCACGTCTTCGGGGTCATGCGAGGTGTGTCTGAGCAGCTTCCGGGCCAAGCGCTCGAGCGACGGGCGATGGCGCCGGTGGAGCTCTGAGAACGCGTCCGGATGACCCAGACGGACCATCGCCACCAGACGCTCGTCGTCGGCACGCGCAAGGCCCAGTGGTGCGTGCGGCGGCGTTGCCATCGGCGTCATCCGCCCAATGTGTCTCGCCCGCGGACCGGGACCAGTCCCCCACGGTGGGAGCCCTTCACCCCCGAGGTGTGGCGCCACTCCACCTAAGGTGTGGCCCGGAGCTCATGTCGACCCCGGATTCATCGCTCAACCCGCACGCCGCGACGCCCCGCGAACTCCATGAGCGTCATCAGGCGGAGCGTGGGACTCTCCCCTTCCTGCTGTTCCGCGACCAGGACGGCACGCAGGTCCTCCACCCCCTCGGTGCCGAGCACTCCCGTCTGTCCATCGGGCGCAACCCGGCCAACGACATCGCGCTCGAGTGGGACACAGGAGTTTCGCGACTGCACACTGAGCTCGAGCGGATCGGCGGCGAATGGACGATCGGCGATCCCGGGCTCGCGCGTAACGGAACATGGGTCAACGAGGAGCGGGTCAGAGGGCGGCAGCGGCTGCACGACGGCGACGTCATCCGCCTCGGCGGGACCACCTTGATCTTCCGGCTTCCGGACGTGATCGACTCAGATCCGACCGTGACGGGCCCGTTACCGCTGCGCACCTTCAGCGCCGGCCAGCGGCGGGTGCTGGTCGAGCTCTGCCGTCCGTACAAGGACACCCACATGGCCGCGCCGTCGACGAATCGGCAGATCGCCGACCGCCTGTCGGTTTCGGTCGATGCCGTCAAGTCGCAGCTTCGCGTCCTGTTCACCGCGTTCGGACTCGATGACCTTCCTCAGAACCAGAAGCGCGCGCTCCTCGCCATCCGCGCCCTGGAGACCGGCGTGGTGTCCGCCCAAGACTTCACTGAGGGTTGAGGGTTGTGGACGACGGCCTCGTTGAGCCTCGGCCGCCCATGAAGTGATGCTGCCCCCGGTCGCCCACACCGAGCATCCCGACGCCGTCGAGGTGGCGTTCTCATTTCACGCCGTGCAGCGATTTCGCTCACGGGCGCCCTGGCGGACCGCCGGCGAAGCAGAGGTGATGACGGAGCTCGTCCGGCTCGTGGAGGGCGCCATCATCGCCGCGTGGCCGCCGGCGTGGGTCGCCGGCGGGCTTCGCGACGGCGGAGGCGCGCCCCTGTGGGCCTGGAACGGGCCACTGGCGTTCCCACTGGCGGCAACGGGACAGCCGGGGCGTTGGCTCGCGCTCACCTGCCTGCGTCGAGGAAGCTGACTCGTAGGGGCCGGACTACCTGCGGCAAAGCGGGCGGCGGTGGCGCCCTCGTCAAGCTCCGGAGGCCATCCCAGCCTGGATGCGGCAAACCGCCGCCGTCGGAGCGCCCGCCGGCCACAGGACGAGCAACGGCAGGGCGAGTCCTGGCTCGATGGGGACCCGGACGACGCGCTCACGTGGGGCCATCCGTCAGGAAGGAGGGCCACGGCGCGCTCTCGGCGATGTCTGGCGGCTGGCCCGCCGGTGATCCGGGATTCCACCGGCTTGACGCGGGCACCCGCGGCTGCCAGGCGAGCGACGAGCAGGTCGGTGTATGGAGTGCTATCGCGCGGCCTGCTCAGCGGACGCTGGAGCGCTGAGCGTGAGATGTCCTCGTCTGACTTCCGCTTGTTCTCGCCTCGCTTCCAGGGCGACAACCTCGCGCTGGTCGAGCGGTTGCGCGAGATCGGCGACGCGCACGATGCGAGCGTGGCCCAAGTCGCCATCGCGTGGGTCCTCACGCGCGGTGAGGACATCGTGCCGCTGGTCGGCGCCCGACGTCGTGACCCCCTGGACGAAGCGCTCGGCAGCGTCTCGGTGCGGCTGAGCGCGGCCGACCTCGAGCGGATCGAGGATGCCATGCCCGCCGGCGCGGCGGCCGGAACGCGCTACCGGAGTCTGTGATGGCCGGCCTCGACAGCGAGCGTTAGGCGCGTCAGGCCATCGCCTTCGCGAGTGCACGCGAGAGCCGGACGACGTCAGAGCCGTCCCCCGCACCGTGGTGCGGGTTGAGCTCGGTGACGGTGACCGCGAGGGGCGCGTCGGCGGCGGCGAGGATCTCGAGCGCAGCCATTGCCGCGGCGAACGGCACGCCGGTTCCGCGCCCGGTGTGCTCGGAGAGCGGCACGTCTGAGAAGTCGACGAGGTCGAGATCGAAGTGGACGAGGAACGGTCGATCGTCTGCCGTCGCCCACTCGCGGGCGCGCCGGGCCGCGCCGCAGGGGTCGTCCCGGAGCTCGTCGACGTCGATCGTCGTCAGCGCTCGCGAGACGATGAGATCATGCTCGGCCGGGGTGCTCTGACCGGGTCCGCGGCCGAGGATGAGGAGATCGGCCCCCGGTAGCAACGGGCGTCGAGGGCCCGCGTCAGCGAGGCGCGGATCGGCACCGGGGACGTCGAGCATGTGGGCCACTCCGGTCCAGTCAAGTGCGCCGTCGGGTACCGAGGACGGCGTGTTGAGGTCTGCGTGGAGGTCCAGATAGATCAATCGAGGGTCACGACCGGCCGCCACGGCGCCCGCCACCGTTCCGATCCCGACCGTGCAGTCGCCGCCGAGCACGAGCGCGAGCTCGCCTTCACGAACCGCGGCCTCGACCCGCGCGGCGACGGCCACAACGCCCTCCACCACCGCGTCGGCGTTCATCGTCCGTGGCTCTTCGTGGTCCACGCTCCAGCGGAACTTCTGGGTATCACCGCGATCACGAAGCTCGCGCCCGACAGCACGGAGCGCATCGGCCAGGCCTGCGGCTCGCAGCGCGGCCGGCCCATCCTCCTGGCCCGGAGCGAAGCCCCGGCGCTCGTGGGCGCCCCGATCAGTGACAGTGGACAGGACACGCCGGGGACCGTATCGGTCCCCGGGATCAGATTCCCACTCGTCCCGCCAGCACGGAGATCGGGTCGCCCGCGTCGTCGAATCGCGCAACCTCCTCGAGGCCGGCCCACGCGAACGCCGAACGATAGGCCTCGACCGTCCTCGGCGCCCAGTGCCCGGTCCGCGGCGCATCGGACACCGACTCGGCCAGGCATACGAGCCCACCCGGGCGGAGCACCCGCCGCACCTCGGCGGCGGTCTGAGCCAACTCCCCTGCCGCGACCAGCCCGCCGAGCACGGTGACCGTGACGACCACGTCGGCCTCACCGTCACGCAGCGGCAGGCGCCCGTTCGGTCGCAGCGCACGGTAAGAGACTCCGCGAGCCTCGGGGGCAAGCGACCGCAGCGCGGCGACGGGCTCGACTCCGATCGCCCGCCCGCCGATGAGCGCTGCGAGATCCGCGGTGAAGCGGCCGGCCCCGCAGCCGAGGTCGCACACCACGCGCTCGCTTCCGTCGAGCAGCCCGGCGAGCGAGGGGAACAGCATGTCGCGGTGCCCGGCCGTCACGGCAGCGAGGTCGCGCCCCGCCGGATGGTCGACGTTGACGACGGCCCGCGCGCCGAGCTCTTCGGCGCGCCGCGCCCAGTACTCCAGGCCGTCACGCGCCGCCGATGCTGCGATCATCGCGACACGACCGGGTTGAGCGGCGTATCGATGACGGTTCCAGGGCCGGCGCCCGGCATGAACCGCTGCCAGTCACCCGAGACCATCGTCGGCTGGTTCACGACCCGCGCGCCGTCGGCGAAGTACGTCGAAGCGAGCACCGTCCGGGGCTGCGTCGTGGCGTTGGCCCGCGCGCAGTGAAAGCACCAGGAATGGTGAAAGCTCATCTCCCCCAGCGCGTACGGCGCGTCGTCGATCCGCACCTCGGCGGAACGGAAGCCCTCCGACACGCCGCGATCGTACGACGAGTCGGTGGCCGAGAAGTCTGTGTCCTCGGCAACCCGCCACGCCTCGGCGTCGGCGGCAAAGGCGAGCGGTCCCATCTCTGCCGGGATCGCCTGCAACGGCAGCCAGCTCGTGACGACGTCGCGCGAGGCGATCGGGAAGTGGTGCGCGTCGAAGTGCCACGGTGTGCGCCCGCAGCCGGGCTCCTTGGCCAGGACGTTGTCGTGATAGAGCCGCACGTCGGCGACCTCGAGCAGCTGGGCCGCCAGGCGCCCGAGCCGCGAGGAGAGCGCGAACGCCTCCAGAACGTCTGACCCCGCCTGCCACATCAGGTCCATGCTCAAGAACCCTGAGTGCCCTGGGCCATCACCTGCAGCCGCCAGGCGCGCGACCTCGGCCCGCGCCGCCGTCAACGCCCCCGGGGAGACCACGCCCCTGAGCTTCACGAACCCCTCTGCGGCGAAACGCTCCCGGGCGGCATCGGTCAGCGCATAAGGCTCGGCCAGCTCTGCGCGCAACTCGCTGCTCGACGGCGCCGCAGCGGGCTCGGGTGGGGCCAGCTCGACGAGTGCCGCCGGTTCTCCCTCGGATGCGTCGGCGAGCGAGAGGTACCAGTCCCACCAGTCCTCGTTCGAGTGCTCCCAGGGCTTGGCGACGCCAGACTCGTGCGCGTGCGCTGCGCTCAGGATCCGGCTGTCCACGGAAAGGCCTCTCCTTCGGGGGTCAGACCCAGGCAGACCACGGCCTGGGGAAAGCGGTAGGCGCCGGCGTCGTCATCGCGGCACTCGGCGAGGTAGGGCCCGAGAACCGGGGCTACGAGCATTTCCTCGAGCGTCGGCCCGTCGTCGAAGAGGCATCGGCGCAGATAGCCCTCGAGCAGGCCGGGCTCGTCGTAGCGGACGACGTGCTCGTACTCGAGCATCTGCTCCGAGGCCGTCCAGCCGAGCGGCTCGGCCATGGCGCGTAGCGCGCTCGCGACCGTCTCTCCGCTGAGGTAGGGCGTCCCGGCGGCGCCGCGCATCCCCTCGAGGAAGGCTCGGTAGACGGTCAGGTAATGACCGTCTTGTGCGCCCTGCGCAAGGAAGCCCAGGCCGTGGGGCGCGAGCCCGGAGACGAATCGCTCTGCGGCTGCGGCCAGAGCATCGGGACTCAGGGCGTAGAGCGCGTGGGTCGCCCACATGACGTCCCACGGCCCGGCCGCGGGGTCGAGGTCCTCGAGCGTCGTCTCCAGGCGTGCGGCCGGCTGAAACGGCGCACGCAGATGGCCGGCCGCCTCGGCGAGCGAGAACGGCGACGGATCGAGCAGGTCGTATGCGACGCCGGGTCCGTCGAGTGGTGAGAGGTCGGCACGCTCGAGCAGCGTCGAGGGAAAGCGTCCCGATCCACAGGCAACATCGAGCAGCCTGAGCGGCTCTGCGTCGGCCCGGGGCGCGCGGGCGCGTGCTAGCGCCGAGCCCCAGTCTGCGACTCCGGCCAGCAGCTCGTAATCGAGCTGAGCGAAGGCGTAGAACGCCTCCATCTCCTCCCGGCCCTCTTCGCTCCAGTGGGCGAGGCTACGTGCGGCAGTGTCCTCTGTGGGGGAAGCGGGTGTCCGTCTTGTCAGGGTGCTGATCCTAGGACCCGGGGGGAGCCTTTCGGCGCCCAGCTCAGTCGCCTGGCCAGATCAGGTGGTCGCGAAGAGCGCCGCCGACACGCCCGCTTGTGCCGTCCAGGCTCCCGCCCGCAGGGCATTCAGCTGCAGCAGCCGACGATGCACCTTCGGGTCGAACCTCAGCCGTAGAGCCTCGTGGAGGCGACCGAAGACGGCGACCGTGACGAGCAGCAGGCCCGCCGCCAAGGCGAGGTTCACAGCCGTGAGCGGACCTGGCCTCTCCAGGAGCAGCGCCACGGCCACGACGGGCTGAGCCAGCATCGGCGGGCCGACCACCACGGTGATCCGTCTCCGGTGCCCGGCCTCATACGCCCGCCACTGGCGCTCACCGACGGCCGCGAACAACGGGTAGTGCACGAGCTGGACGACCCAGATGACGCCCGTCATGTAGGCGGCAAGGATGAGGTTGGCGATCTCGAGGCCCATGCCTATCGGTACGGGCGCACGCCGACCCGCGATCGGCTCCTCCTCAGCGGTAGTCGGGGTTCTCGAAGTCGAAGCGGCAGCCGGCGTCCCACTCCGAGCGCTGGTTGCCGTGCGCAGGCATGCCACCGGCGTCCTTGAGCATGCGCGCGACGTGCAGCAGGTTCCAGGTGAGAAACGTCGTGTTGCGGTTCGTGAAGTCATTCTCGGGGCCGCCCGACCCAGGGTCGAGATAGCTCGGGCCGGGCCCGGCCTCGCCGAGCCAGGCTGAGTCGGCTTGCGGTGGGATCACGTAGCCCAGGTGCTGGAGCGAGTACAGGAGATTCATCGCACAGTGCTTGGCGCCGTCCTCGTTCCCGGTGACGAGACACCCGCCGACACGTCCGTAGTAGGCGTACTGCCCGACCTCGTTGAGCAGACTGCTGTTGCCGTAGAGCCGCTCGATGACCTTGGTGCAGATCGAGGATTTCTCACCGAGCCAGATCGGCGTCGTCAGCACCAGGATGTCGGCGGCCAGGACCTTTTCGGCGATCGCCGGCCAATCGTCGCGCTCCCATCCGTATTCGGTCATGTCCGGATACACGCCCGTCGCGATCTCGTGGTCGACCGCCCGCACGGTCTCGACCGCCACGCGGTTGCGCTCCATGATCGCGACCGAGAGGTCCGCCAGGCCTTGCGTATGCGACAGCGCGGGAGAGCGCTTGAGCGTGCAGTTGATGAACAGCGCGCGCAGATCGGAGAACTCCGATGGGGACTCATCACACAACCGCTCCTGCTCGGCGCTCAGCGTGACCATCTGCTGCTCCGTTCGTCGACGACCGTATGTACCACTGCGACGCTATCCGCTGCGTCGTCTTGATCGGCTTACGAAGCCGGAAATTCTCCGCGCCGATCGTGTACTACTCTCGACCGAGCCGTGGAAGTCCTGCTCGTACTCATCTTTGTGGCGCTGATCGTGGCCGGAGTGGTCGTCTTCATGCGCGGCCGTGACCGCGTCGCCGCAGGCGACAGCGGCTCAGGGTCGCCATCACTCGGGGCGTCGCGCGCGGAGCCCGTGGCCGGCGACATCCGCGCGCTCAAGCCGGGGGACGTCGTGAACTACGACGGAGGGGACTTCATCGTCGAAGGGACCCTTCGCCTCGAGCAGGACGGATTCCGCTGGGCCGAGCACCGGATCGTCGATGGCGAGCGCTCGCACTGGCTCTCCGTCGAGGACGACGAGGGTCTGGAAGTGGTGGTCTGGAACCGCGTCCGCGGCGGGACGCTCGCGCCGGGCCCGACGTCGCTCGAGCACGAGGGCGTCACCTATGAGCTCGACGAGCGAGGCCACGCGAACTTCACCGCCGAGGGCTCGACGGCCACGGCGGGTGGCGGTCGCGTCGAGTTCGCCGACTACGAGGCGGGCGAGCGGCGGCTGTCCTTCGAGCGCTACGGCGACGAGGCGGGCTGGGAGATGGGAACCGGTCAGGTCATCTCCGAGCACATCCTCGACATCTACCCGAGCCGCGGCACATGAGCTCCGCCCCGCTGAGCGAGGCCGAGGCCACAGAGCGCACGCTGCGCGAGCAACTCGCCGACCTGGTGCGGGCACGGTCTCGTGCCGAGCGCGAGGCGCGCCGGCTCGCCGACCGCGGCTCCCTTCCGGGGGCCGACGCGTCACTCGACGAGATCGCGGAGCGCTACCGGACGCAGGCGGGTCGCCTCGGCGAAGAGGTCGACGGGCTGCGAACGAGCCTGCGCGAGCAGGAGGCCAGGGTGGAGCACCTACGGGCTGAGGCCTCCGGGGCTTGATGAGGCCGCCCGGCCGGTCCTCCGGACCCCCGGCGTGCTGATCCGCCTCGACGCGCCGTACGTCGACGTCCGCGCAAGTGACTTGTCGCTGGCCATCGGGTTGGAGCCTCTGCCGGCGCTTCAGACACTCTTGGTGTCCGTCGGAGGCTGGGGTGTCGAGCTGCGGCTGCTCGGCTGCTCGCACCAGACGCTGGTGCGAGCGCCGGGAATCTCCTGGAGCGAGACCGTCGCCTGTCGCCCCGGAGTGGCCGGCGACCTTCCTGAGCGCCGCACGGAGCGAGGATCGTTCGGCACCTACTCCTTTCAAGCGCAGGTGGAGGTCCTCGACCATGGACGTGGGGCGGCGGTAGCCGAAGCGGCATCCACCGATCCCCACGGGCTCGTCGGACTCTTCGGCGGTCCGGCGGGAGCCTTCACGGCCCTGCGCCTGCGCGAGCAGGAGACGGGCGTCGCCTGGACCACCTGGCACGCCTATCCGCAGTCCGACGAGCTCGTGATCACGGAGAGCCGGCTGGCTCGGTGAGGCGCCACGTGATAATCGCGGCGCTGCTGAGCGGGGTCGGGGTCCTTGGCCTCGTGCTCGTCCTGACGGGTGGCAACTCCGTGCGCGACTACATCAAGGACAAGTACAAGTTCGTCGGGACGGAGCGCGTCGAGGGCGCCGGCAAGGACTCCCTCCTCTACGCCTCCGACAAAGCGCCGTCCCAGACGGCGGCGGACATCGCCGACGCCCGGAAGCCCGCCGACCGCCGGGTCACTGAGTCAGGCGTCTTCCTGCGCTACAAGAACGACGTGGTCTCCGTCGTGCCGCAGACGAACGGCTCCCGGGTGATCGTGGATGACGAGGAAGGGGGCTACCGGCGCAACTACCTGTTCGTCGGAGGCTTCTGGGGAACGTTCTCGGGTCGCGGGCAGGCGTTCCGCGGCGGTGGCCCCGGGTCCGGCAAGTGAGGCTCGCGCTCGTCGCGCTGATCGCCATGACGGTCCTGCTCGCCGTAGCGAGCCCGCACGTCGCAATGGCCGGCGTGCTGGTCGAGCGCGGAGATGAGGTCGACCTCGCCCAGACGCTGGCCGACGCCCAGGAGGCGCAAGGCGTCTGTTACGGCTGGGACATCGCGGTGAACGGGGTGCCCGGCGACCGAGGCTCGTCACTCGACGGACCCGGTGTACCCCTCGCCATCGAGCGATGCCCGAAGGGCTACGCGATCCTCCGAGCGGAGGTCTCCTACGTCTGCGACAGCTGCGAAGGAGAGGACTCCGCCGGCGTCACAGTCGACTCGAACCTGCCGAAGCCTCCGACCACACGAGATCTCGAGCGCCTGGGCTTCTCGGCGGCCGATCTCGTGGGCGACAAGGACGATCAGGCGGTGATCGACATGACGGGCGCCCTTCCCCTCCTGGTGGCCGAGAAGGGCAATGCACCGTTCGTCGCTTATGAAGCCGCGAAGGACGTGCCGGCCCAGGACAAGCCGACCAACACGCCCGGCTCGGACCTGCTGCGCGATCGCGCGCCCGTGCTCATCCTCTGCGTGCTGCTGCTCCTGGCCGGCCCGGCTTATCTGCTCTACAAACGTTCGCAGCGGATACCGACCCACTGACGAGAGCGAGACGATCGAGCGCCATGACCTACTGGGAGAAGCTCCTTGACGAGATCGCCGCCGGCCTGCTCTACGGGTTGGTGGGAATCGTCCTGCTGGCGCTCGGCTACTTCATGATCGACCTGCTCACTCCGGGAAAGCTGGGGCGTCAGCTGGCCGAGGATCGCAACCGCAACGCCGGCATCATCGTCTCGAGCGGCCTGATCTCGATCGGGATCATCGTCACTTCGGCGATCCTGGCCTCGGACGGGAGCCTGGCAGAAGGCCTGGGCGAGGCGGGCGGGTACGGCCTCGTGGGCATCCTGCTGCTCGGCGCCGCCTTCATGGTCATCGACGCAATCACTCCCGGCAAGCTCGGAGAGTCCGTGATGGCGGAGGATGGGCATGAGCCGATGGTCTTCGTGACGTCGGCGGCGCTGCTATCGGTCGGCGGAATCGTGGCGGCGGCGATCTCCTGAGCGCCACCGCGGTCAGCCCGCGCGCCCGCCGCACGCGGGTGCTACTTCTCGGCACCGTCCTGCTCGTGGCCGTATGCGGATTCGTCTACGAGCTGGTGATCATCGCGCTCGGGACCTATCTGTTCGGCAACTCGATCTTCCAGGTCTCGATCGTCCTGGCCGCCTTCGTCTCGGCCATGGGGCTCGGCTCCTTGGCAGCCAAGCCGCTTCAGCGCCGGCCCGTCACCGGCTTCGTGCTGGTGGAGTCCGCGGTCGCCCTGGTGGGCGGGTTGTCGGCGATGCTCCTTTACGCGGCCTTCGCCTACGCGGACCTCTACCAGCCGACGATGATCGCCGTGGCGAGCGCGATCGGCTTCCTGGTCGGCTGCGAGATTCCGCTCCTGATGGCGCTCCTGCAGCGCACCCGTGACGAGTCCCCGGGACGCTCGGTGGCCGACCTGCTCGCAGCGGACTACCTCGGCGCGGTCGTGGCGGGCATCGCGTTCCCCTTCCTGCTCCTGCCGGCCCTCGGGCAGATCCAGTCGGCGCTCGCGGTCGGCGCGCTCAACGCTGCGGCGGGCTTCGTCGTGCTGCGCACCGTCCGTGGCCCGTCCATGCTCGCCGCGCCGCTGCTGGCGGTCCTTGCCGTCCTGGCGGGCGCCGCGATCTTCGCGGGCCGCTTCGAGGTCACGGCGCGCCAGCAGCTCTTCGACGATCCCATCGTCCATACCGAGCGCTCCCGCTACCAGGACATCACGCTCACCGAGAGCGGGAGCGGCGATCTCCGATTGTTCCTCAACGGCGACCTGCAGTTCTCCTCGCGCGACGAGTACCGCTACCACGAGGCGCTGGTGCATCCGGCCCTGGCCGGGCCCCGCGCTCGCGTGCTCGTCCTGGGCGGCGGTGACGGGCTGGCGCTGCGTGAGGTCCTCCGCCACCCCGACGTCAAGCGAGTGGTGCTGGTCGATCTCGATCCGCGGATGCTCGCGCTGGCCCGCACGGACACGCGGCTCGCGGGGCTCAACCAGGCCGCGTTCTCCGATCCGCGCGTCACGACGGTCGCTCAAGACGCCTTCAACTGGCTTCGCTCCTCCACCGAGCGCTTCGACGCGGTGATCGCGGACTTCCCCGACCCCGACGACGCGGGCACGGCCAAGCTGTACTCCGTCGAGTTCTACGACGGGGTGCGCCGCCGCCTGCTCCTTCCGGGTGGCCGGCTCGCGGTCCAGGGCGGCTCACCGTACTTCGCCCCGGACGCCTTCTGGTCGATCGAGCGCAGTGTCGCGGCAGCCGGACTGGCGACGCGTCCCTACCACGTGGACGTGCCCTCCTTCGGCGACTGGGGCTTCGTGCTCGCACGCCGCCAGGGCGAGGGCCCGCCGCCCCTGGCAGTCGACCGGCCGACGGGGGCTCGACTGAGGTTCCTGGACGCCCGGACGCTGGCGGCGGCGGCGAGCTTCCCGCCCGACCGGGGGCGCCGGTCCGTCGCGCCCAACACCTTGAACCGGCCGCGGATCCTCGATTATGAGCGCCGAGGCTATCGCGACTACTGAGTTGCCGAACGGGTCGCTTCTCATCGCGGGCGGGCGACTTAGCCTGCGAAACCCACCGCCAGTCGGTCACCAGCTCGTGCGGTGGTGTCGACCGGGGATCGCTGATGTACGCCGCTCACCTTGGGTGGGAGTCAAGTTTGTGGAGAGCGTCTCGATCCCGCCCCTAGGATGAGCCCGTGCTCCCGACCGACATCCGCCCTCCGTTCGACGCCGAGACCGCGCAGCTCAAGGTCCAGGCCGCCGAGGACGCCTGGAACTCCCGCGACGCCGACCGGGTCGCTCTGGCCTACACCGAGGATTCCGAATGGCGCAACCGCGACGAGTTCCTGCACGGACGCGATGAGGTCCGCGCGTTCCTTCGCCGCAAGTGGGACCGAGAGCTCGACTACAAGCTGCGCAAGACGCTTTGGGCGTTCACCGAGGACCGCATCGCGGTGCGCTTCGAGTACGAGAGCTGCGACGCCGACGGGCAATGGTGGCGCTCATACGGCAACGAGATGTGGCAGTTCGACGCGTCCGGCCTGATGGCTCAGCGCTTCGCCTCCATCAACGACGTTCCGATCGACGAGGCCGACCGGCGCCTGCTAGGCGCGTCAGGCGGCTGACTTGCGGTCGAGACCGTATTCGGACACGTAGTGGCGTATGGGAACCGAGAGCGCTTCGGCGCCTTCGAGTAACCCGTCCTCAAGCCAATGCGACTCACCCGGCGGAAAGGTGGAGAGAACGAGGAGGTCGGCGGGGAACTGCGAGAGCGCGTCCTCGATGGCCGTGAGCGGCTTGGCGTCGCCGATGTGGCCGCTGACCGTCACGCCTTGAATCGTCAACCCCTCGACGGCCTGCTCGAGGCGCTCCGCGGCCGCGAGCCGGGCCCCGTCGGTGTCTGAGACCCAGTGCGCGAGCCGTGAGTCGTTGAGCGCGGGCGCGACCACCGTTACCTCGGCGGGGCGCTCGGTGAGCTGGGCGTGGACGAAGTCGTGCAGCCCAGGGCATGGGCACGTGCGGTTGGCGAGGACGAGGATGTGCCGGGGGGGCGCGTCGGTGGAGGACATGCCATCGACATCACCACCGCCGGCCTTCACCCGCAAGCCCTCCGGCTCAGCCGTCATCGACTTGTAAGACGCACACGGCTAGCGTGGCGCGCGATGGAGGAGGCGATCCGGACGGCTGTCGATGCCGTCATCCCCGTGGTGGAGGCGATCGGCGCCTTCGTGATCCTCTCCGGGGTCCTTGTGACTTTCGGCTTCTGGGTGCTGTCCGAGCTGCGGCTGCAGGCAAGCAGTTATGAGGAGTTGCGCCTCCGGCTCGCCCGTTTCCTGGCGCTCGGTCTCGAGTTCCAGCTCGGGGCGGACATCCTCGGAACTGCGGTGTCGCCGAGCTTCGACGAGATCGGCCGGCTCGGCGCCATCGCCGCGATCCGCACCCTGCTCAACTTCTTCCTCCAGCGCGACCTCGACACGATGCGTGACTCCGGGCGCCCGGAGCCCATGCCCGGGGGGCGCTGAGCATGATCGAGATAGGGGACCTCGCCGCGCTCGCGACCGCCGCAGGGACGCTGGTGGTGCTCACGGGTGTCGTGCGCGCGGCCCTCTCACCCAGATCGGCGGCGGCGTCCTTCGCGCGAGCGATCGCGCTCGCGCTCGAATTCTTCCTCGCCGCCGGGCTTCTGCGACTGGGAGACGCTATGACGCTCACGGCGCTCGCGACGATCGCTGCCATCATCGCGACGCGCCAGCTCATCTCCCGCGGAGTACTCCGGCCCCTGGCTCGCGGCAGTTGACCCAGCGAGAGATCACCCAAGCGAGGATGGCGACCTGATGGACGCGCCGACCGAACATCGGTTCTACGGAGACCTGGCCCGGTGGTGGCCGCTGATCTCGCCACCGGAGGACTATGCGGAGGAAGCTGCCTCGGTGGCTTCGGTGCTCGACACGGCGTCGATCGCCGTGCGCGACGTCCTCGAGTTGGGCAGCGGCGGCGGCCACAACGCCGTCCACCTCAAGGCGCGCTTCACCATGACACTGGTCGACCTGTCGAAGGAGATGCTTGACGTGTCGCGCCGGCTCAATCCCGGGTGCGATCACCATCAGGGCGACATGCGCACCGTGCGTCTCGCCCGCACCTTCGACGCCGTGTTCGTCCACGATGCCGTGGACTACATGACCGGCGAGGCCGACCTTCGACTCGCCATCGGGACGGCCTTCGTGCACTGCCGCCCAGGCGGCATCGCCGTGTTCATTCCCGACCACACGCTGGAGACCTTCCAGGCGACGACCGATCACGGCGGACAGGACGAACACGACGGCGACGGTCGGGGTGTGCGCTACCTGGAGTGGACGTGGGATCCGGACCCCGCTGACACTTGGATCCTGACCGATTACGCCTTCCTGCTAAGGGAGGCCGACGGCTCCGTGCACACGGTGCATGAGACCCACTGCACGGGGCTGTTCAGCCGCGACATCTGGCTCGGACAGCTCGCCGCGGCGGGCTTTGAACCGAGCTCCGTCACCGAGCAGACGGCTGAGGACCGACAGCCGCGGGAGCTGTTCGTCGGCCGCCGACCGTCGGGCCGTTCCGCCTGACGGAGCCCGGCGAGACGCCGATGACGCGTTCGAAGGCCCGGCTGAACGCCGCTTCGGACTGGTATCCGAGGCGGGTCGCGAGCTCACCGACGGCCACGCCGTCCTGCGCGAGCCAGGTGCATCCGCCAGCGGGTGACGTATGGCATGGCGGGCTCATGCACGAGATCGGGTGAATCGGGCCGCGAACGACGGCGACATGGCGAAAGCGCTCGTCCGGGCCGGCTTCTCGGAGAACGCGGCCGGGCTACACGTAGAGATGACCCGCGCGTTTCAACGCGGGTGTGGTCGTCTCCCGGGAAGGCCGCAAGCCCAGAACACCACTTCCATCCGGTTCGAAGACTTCGCGGTGGGACTGACCCAGGCCTACCGGGCGGCGTGAGCGATCATGGTCCATTCAGGTCTCACGTTGGTCAACCCGGCGAGCGGCGAGCAGATCACCTTCCGGCCGACCGCCGCAGACACCGATGGCGGCCCCGGCGACGTCGTGGTCGTCCCCCCGGCGTTTCCCACGGCTGCGAACGCCGGGCAGGTCGAAGCTCTCGTCCGAGTGGACGTCCGGCCTGCCCTTGAGATGGAGCGACTGTTCGAAGTGGCGGTGTCGCTCGCCGAGGAGGCCGGACCACGAAGAGCGGGGTTCCGAAGCCACCCGACCTCGCGCTCTTCGCACGCGAGTTCCAGCCGGAGGTGCGGGCCGCCTTTCCTCCCTACTGGGTGCAGCGAATGACTCTCGCACCACTGGCGTAGCTTGCGGACCGGCGCGGACACGGCGCTATCTACACGCACCCGTCGGAGAGACAGCAGGTCCCGGTGGTGCGTCGGCGCGGTGGTCCCTGCTCACAGGCGAGGGACAGCTCTTGGGAGGCCGCCAGTCTCCACCGGGAGACCTGCTGCTTGGTGACGATCGTATCAAGCTCGAGAGCGGATGACCACTGTTTCCGTGCCGCCGGACGCGCGTGAAAGCTGGCCGGAGCGCGGGCGACTCGCCCGCGCTCCAGCCTGGACTCGGGCGGTGCTATTCGCAGTTGTCGATCGTGTCGACGTCGAGCACGCCGTCGTCCTCAGAGCCGCCGAGCACGCAAGCGCGGTGAGCGCGCGGGTTCAGGCCGCGCGCTGTCGCACGTTCGCCGGCCGGGCGCTCATCGCCGCTGGAGAGCGTGGCGAGGCGGAAGCGGTGCTCCAGGACGCCGAGGCCGAGCTCGCTGCCTGCGGCCCAGCGCTTGCGTGACGAAGCGGCCCGCGAATTGCGCCGTCTGGGTCGTCGCGTGACCGCACGGCAGCGGCGTGCACCCGGCGGCGCCGGCCTGAACGCACTGAGCGGGCGCGAGCGCGACATCGCCGCGCTCGTCGCACAGGGTCGGACGAACCGCCAGATCGGCGAGGAGCTGTTCCTCGCCGCCAAGACCGTCGAGGACACCTGACCAACGTCTTCGGCAAGCTCGGCGTCAGCACCCGTGCCGAGGTGGCAGAGGCGGTCGGTCGCGCACGCCATGAGGAGTGAGGTTGCCGGCGCCGAGCGGTCCTGCGTCCCGGGGCGCTGTCAGGATGTCGCCGACAGGCAAGACGCGTGACGACGCGGCCAGCCGTTTCTCGCGATGACGCTTCCTGACGCCACCCAGCCTCCACCGGCTCCCCCGATCGAGTCAGCGCCCAAGCAGAGCGAGGACCACCACGCCAAGACCAGCGTGGCCGCTCTCACCCTCGGGGCACTCGGCGTCGTCTTCGGGGACATCGGAACGAGCCCGCTGTACGCGATGAAGGAGACGTTCTCGGGAGCCCACGAGCTCGCGCCGGATCCCGCGAGCGTCTACGGCGTGCTCAGCCTGGTCTTCTGGGCGATCACGATCATCGTCTCGATCAAGTACGTCATCTTCGTGATGCGGGCCGACAACGGCGGCGAGGGCGGGATCATGGCCCTCATCGCGCTCGTTCAGGGCCTGTCGATCCGCACGCGCAGCGGGAAGGTCGTGCTGGTCGCGCTCGGGGTGTTCGGCGCGGCGCTCTTCTACGGCGACGGGATGATCACCCCCGCCATCTCCGTGCTCTCGGCGGTCGAGGGTCTCGAGCTCGCTGCGCCGGGGCTGAGCCACTTCGTGATCCCGATCGCGCTCGTCGTGCTGACCACGCTCTTCGTCATCCAGCGATTCGGGACGACGATCGTCGGCCGGTTCTTCGGCCCGGTGATGGGGTTGTGGTTCGGAGCGCTCGCGCTGCTGGGCCTCGTCAAGGTGATCGAGGAGCCGTCGATCCTGCGGGCGCTTTCCCCCCACTACGGCGTGCAGTTCTTCTTCGAGCAGGGCGGCGTCGCGTTCCTGGCGCTCGCCTCCGTGGTGCTGGCGGTCACGGGCGCCGAAGCGCTCTACGCCGACATGGGGCATTTCGGACGCCCGCCGATACGTCGCGCATGGTTCGCCCTTGTGCTTCCGGCACTCGTGCTCAACTACATGGGTCAAGGCGTCCTGCTGCTGAAGGAGCCCGACGCCGCGGAGTCGCCGTTCTACCGCCTCGTCCCGGATGCGCTCCTCATCCCCATGGTGATCCTGGCCACCGCCGCCACGGTGATCGCCTCGCAGGCGGTGATCTCGGGCGCCTTCTCGGTGACCCGTCAGGCGGTCCAGCTCGGCTTCCTCCCGCTGCTGACGATCAAGCACACGTCCGCCCGAGAGGCCGGTCAGATCTACGTACCCGCCGTCAACTGGGGCCTGTTCGTGGCGATAGTCGGGCTCGTGGTCGGGTTCGGCTCGTCCACGGCGCTGGCCTCGGCCTACGGCATCGCGGTCACGGGGACCCTGGCGATCGACACGATCCTCTTCTTCGTGGTGGTCCGCTTGCTCTGGAAGAAGCCGCTGTGGCTCGTCATCGCGGGCTTGGCCGGCTTCCTCGTCGTGGACCTCGCGTTCTTCGCCGCGAACCTCACCAAGGTCGTCACCGGCGGCTGGTTCCCGCTGGTCATCGCCGCCGTCCTCTTCGTGGTGCTCATGACCTGGCGGCGTGGACAGGACGCAGTGAAGGCCAACCGCACCGAGGAGGAAGGGCCGTTGCTCGACTTCGTGCTCGAGCTGGCCGCGTCTGACACGCCTCCGCTCCGCGTGCCCGGGACCGCCGTGTTCCTCAACGCCGACGCGACGTGCACCCCGCTCGCCCTGCGCTACAACGTCGAGCACAATCGGGTGCTGCACGACCAAGTGGTCGTCTTCTCCGTCGAGACGGTTGGCGTTCCGCACGTATCCGCCGCCGACCGTCTGACCATCGACGATCTCCTGATCCCGGACGACGGGATCGTCCTCATCACCGCCCGGTTCGGCTTCCAGGACGTCCCGGACGTCCCGGACACTCTGCGTCAGGCGTGCACCCACGGTCTCGCCCTGGATGTCGACGGCGCCTCGTACTTCCTCTCACGCGTGACCATCGCGGTGACGACGTCGAGCGGCATGGCTCGCTGGCGCAAGCGACTGTTCACCGCCATGAGCCGAAACGCCGCCGGGCGGGCGCCCTACTTCAACCTGCCCGCGGACCGTGTGGTGTCCTTCGGCTCGCAGATCGAGGTCTAGGTGTAGTCGGCAACGGCCCCGCCTACGTCTCACTCGCCCACGCGCTGGCCTGCGCGCCCTGGGCCTGCGTCACCTGCGCACACGCCCCGATCGGCCGCTCACCAACGGCAAAGCCTGTGTCTTAGTTTCGTCGGGCCGTCCGGCTGGGCGGCCAGGCTTCCCGCTCCTGCTGATCTGACTCAGGCGAAAGGCATGCTGGGTGAGAGAGGACCCTCTGCTCCATCACGGCTCAGAGGGCCGTTTTCGATCCCTGGCCTGCGTTCGATTGTCGATCAGCGGGATGCGGGCGGGCCGGCAAGCTGACTTGATAGGAGACTCGCGCCGATGTGGCTGCATCGACACAGAAGCGTCGCTCGCCGGCCCGGCCTGAATGCTAATCACGGGCCAGGAGGTCACCTTGATCGTCGGCGTCGACGTTCACAAGCAGACGCACGCCGCCGCGCTGATCGATGAGCGCGGCGGCCTCATCAACGCGCTCACGATCGCCAACAGCCCGAAGGGCTACCGGCAGCTGATCGACTGGCTGGTCGGCCGGCAGGCCGCCAGCGCGGTGATCGGCGTTGAGAGCCCCGGCAGCTACGGACGCTGCCTTGTCACGGCTCTCGCCGGAGCAGGGTTTGAGGTGTTGCAGGTTCCGGCTGGCGCACTCATCGCGAGCGACACCGCCGCGGGCCCGGCAAGACCGACCCGGGTGACGCGCGCTCGATCGCGAAGGTCGTGCTGACCGATCGCGCCGACCTCGGCCCCGCCCAG
>JAABUN010002605.1_pt1 | contig 31230 bp, 28 predicted proteins | sample 5559311 | NCBI WGS metagenome assembly JAABUN01 (sample SAMN10711877, study PRJNA513370) | rock metagenome | isolation source: Antarctica rocks | place: Antarctica: Victoria Land, Siegfried Peak sud | reverse complement strand
CCCTGGGGATACGGCGGCGGGCTGCCCTGGGGATACGGCGGCGGGCTGCCCTGGGGATACGGCGGCGGGCTGCCCTGGGGATACGGCGGCGGGCTGCCCTGGGGATACGGCGGCGGGCTGCCCTGGGGATACGGCGGCGGGCTGCCCTGGGGATACGGCGGCGGGCTGCCCTGGGCGTAGCCGGGCCCGGCCGCAGGCCCACGGTCCTGCCACCGCTGGCCACCGGACAGGCGCAGGTGCTCGCGCCGGCTCCGTTCGGCCAGGACGGCGGCGAGCACCGCCCAGCCGGGGGTTCCGGGCGGTGGCGGTCCGACGGCCTCGACCACCGCGCCGACCAAGCGCCCGCCGAGGTCCGCGCGCGCCTGCGCCGTCATCTCGTGCTGGCGGGCGAGGAACTGCCGGGCCGACAGGGCGAGCGTGTCGGGTACCCCGGCCAGGTCGAGCGAAGACGCCCAGCCGACCAGCGGCGCCGGCATCGTCGCCCCGGCCACGGGCGGGGTGCTCACTCGCTCCCTGAGCACGATCGTGCCAGCGAGCAGGTCGCCGAGGCGCTTGCTCCGCTCGTTCAGCAGCATGGTGACGATCGCGGCGAGGAAGAACGTGGCTCCCGGCCGCTCGATGACCGCGCCCGCCAGGCCGCGGATGAAGGCGTGCCGGAAGCCGATCGGCCCGCCGTCGTCGCGCACCACCCGCAGTCCCATCGCGGCCTTTCCCGGCGTGCGCCCGCGCAGCAGCGTCTCGAAGGTGACCGGGTACACGATCAGCACCAGCACGAGGGTGATCACGCCGAGCGCGCCCGCCGCAGCCTCCGACACGTCGAGAGGCACCAGCACGCCGACGAGGGCCAGCAGGAAGAAGATGGCGAGCTGGATCAGACCGTCCAACGCACCGGCCAGCAGGCGTGAGGGCAGCGCGGCGGGCCGCAGGTCGAGGGCGACCGCTTCACCTGTCACGAGCATGGACACCGTCCTAGTCTGCCCGGGTGGACCTCGATGCCTACGTCTTCACGCACCGTCGGCAGTGGGATCGACTGGAAGCCCTGCTGGGTGTAGCGAGCAAGCCGTCCCGGTTGAGCGGTGCGGAGGTCGACGAGCTGGTCGAGCTCTACCAGCGGACGGCCACCGACCTGTCGGTGGTGCAGAGCGCCGGCCCCGATCCGGTGCTCGTCAGCCGGCTGTCGGTGCTGGTGGCGCGGGCGCGGGGCGTCGTCACCGGAGGTCGCCGGGCGCGGCTCGGCGACGTCGCCCGGTTCCTGCGGGTCGACTTTCCGGCCGTCTGCTACCGCACCCGCTGGTGGTGGATCGGCGCGACCGTGTTCTTCCTGGTCATCGCGGTGCCGCTCGGCGCCTTCATCGCCGGCAGCCCGGCGGCGCAGTTAGCGGTCGCCCCGCCCGAGACGGTGCGCCAGCTCGTCGAGACCGACTTCGAGAGTTACTACAGCTCGAACCCGGCGCAGGACTTCGCCGCCCAGGTGTTCACCAACAACGCCTTTGTGGCCGCGCAATCGATCGTGCTCGGCGTGCTGCTCGGGCTGCCGGTGCTGTTCGTGCTGTTCTCCAACGCCGTGAACGTCGGCGTCGCCGGTGGGCTGATGGCCGCAAACGATCGGACCGGGCTGTTCTTCGGCCTGATCCTGCCGCACGGCCTGCTCGAGCTCACCGCCGTGTTCGTGGCCTGCGGGCTGGGGCTCAAGCTGGGCTGGACGGTGGTCGACCCCGGCGGGCGCACGCGGTCGCGGGCGCTGGCCGAAGAGGGGCGCGCCCTCATCGTCGGGGCCTTGGGGCTCGCTCTCGTCCTGCTCTGCTCGGGAATCATCGAGGCGTTCGTGACACCGTCACCGCTGCCGACGTGGGCCCGCATCGGCATCGGACTGCTCGCCGAAGCCGTCTTCCTCACCTGGGTCTTCGTCTGGGGCCGACGAGCCGTCCACGCCGGCGTCAGCGGCGACCTGACGAACGACCTGCGCGGCGACGTGCTGCCGTCGTCGGCCTGATCGTCTCTAGGCCGGTGGCGCGTCCTCGTCCGCCGGCGCGACGCCTGCTTCCTCGACGGTGTCGGCGGCCTCGTCGGGGCTGAGGGTGGAGCCGTCGGCGAAGCCGGTGCCGTCGGGGGTGTCGGACCCGGTGCCGGGCAGGCCGCCCGTGGCTCCGGGCCCGGAGGGCTGCTGAGGTGTGGGCATGGGGGACCTGTCCCCGGTCGAGCTGCACCGTAACGCCGGCCCGGGTCTCACTCCATGATCGACAGAAGGATCAGTGCGTTTCCTCGCTCGCCGAGCGGCCGATCCTTCTGATGATCACTACGACGGGCGGGTGGGGAGATCGGCGGTGCGGCGGGCGCCTCGGTCGGCGGCGAGCCCGAGGCGGCCCAGCAGCTGCCCGAGCGCCTCGCCGAGCGGCGCGTCGAGCGTGAGCCGGGCGTGGGGGTCGCCGCGCGTGCTGCCCTGGTTGACGATGGCCACCGGCGTGCCGGCGCGGCTGGCCCGCAGCACGAACCGGTGCCCCGACATGACGGCGAGCGAGGAGCCGAGCACGAGCAGCAGGCGGGCACCGTCGACGAGGTCGAAGGAGCGCTGCACCCGGTCGGGCGGCACGGTCTCGCCGAAGAAGACGACGTCGGGCTTGAGCACGCCGGCGCAGCGCTCGCAGTCGACGACGCGAAAGCGCGCGAGATCGACGTCGGCGAGCTCGACGTCGCCGTCGGGGTTGATCGCGAGGGCGGCGGCGGAGAAGGCGCGGTTCGCCGCGGAGAGGCGGGCCTGCAGCCGGTCGCGAGGGGAGAGCTCCCCGCACGACAGGCAGACGACCTGGTCGAGGTTGCCGTGCAGCTCGACGACCCCGCGCGCGCCGGCGGCGGCGTGCAGACCGTCGACGTTCTGGGTGACGATGCCCTGCACCAGGCCGGCGTCCTCGAGCGCGGTGACGGCCCGGTGGCCGGCGTTGGGGCGGGCCCGGTCGATCACCCGCCATCCGACGTGGCTGCGCGCCCAGTAGCGGCGGCGCGCGGCCGCGTCGCCGGTGAAGACCTGGTAGGTCATCGGCGTGGAGGGGCGCGCCGCGCCGGTCGGACCGCGGTAGTCGGGGATGCCCGACTCGGTGGACAGCCCCGCCCCGGACAGCACGACGACGTCGCCGCCGCGCACGAGGTCGGTCAGCTCGGCCAGCCCACCCGAGGCGAGCGGGGGCACGGACGTCTGCACGCCTTCATGCTCACCCACGAAGCGCTACGCCGCGCCCCAGCCGCCGGGGTCGACGCCACCGGGGACCGGCCCGGCGGGGTCGTAGGGCGTGCGGGTGAAGACGAACGAGCCGAGATCGAGCGCGGTGGGCGCCGCAGGATCGCCGACGACGCGCATCGTCTCGCCGGCGTGGTAGCCGTCGAGCCCTAGCCAGCTGCCGTCGCCCTGCCGGCGAAAGCGCGAGCGTCGACCGGGGCTGCCGGTCCCGGCCAGGTGCAGCTCGCCGGCCTCCAGGCGCAGCGCATAGGGGTACGGGCCCCAGTACCAGGGGCCGACGAGGGCGAGCACGGCGGGTTCGACGTCCCGGCTGGCCCGCCACGGCCGGGCGAGCACCGGCTCCGCGATGCGCACGACGGCGTGCAGGTCACCGACCAGAGCGGGATCGAGCCCGCTGGTCGCGTTGCAGAGCACGACGCTGCCGAGGTCTTGCTCGCGGTCGACCATGACCGAGGCGAGGAAGCCCGGCATGGAGCCGCCGTGCCCGGTGATCGTGCGGCCGTCGTGGCGCATCACCTGCAGGCCGAGGCCGTAGGCCGACCAGCCGGGCGAGGAGCTGTCGATACCGCTAGGCACGGCCATCTCCTCCAGCGTGCCCGTGGCGAGCAGCGCCGTCCCGTCGCTGATCAGGAAGGCCCCGAGGCGGGCGAGGTCGGCCAGGGTGGCCCACAGCTGGCCGGCGGGGGCGAGCGCTACGGCGTCGTGCTCGGGCTCGGGCAGCAGCACGTCGGCGTGCGGGTGCACCGCGAAGCCACGTGCCGCCCGTCCGGACGGACGGGCGCTCGTGCGCAGCATCTCGAGCGGGCGCAGCACCTCGGTCTCGACGACGCCCGACCAGGGCCGGCCGTGCGCGCGGGCGAGCAGCTCGCCAAGCACCGCGTAGCCGAGGTTCGAGTAGTGGAACCGGCGCCCGGGCTCGTGTGGGACGTCGACCGCGGACAGCCGCGCGGACAGCTCGGGCCACGACAGGCCGGGGGTGCGCTCCCACCAGGGCGTCGGCGCCTCGGCGCGCAGACCTGCCCCGTGCGCCAGCAGCTGGCCGACGGTCCGCTCGCCGAACGGCGTGCCCGGCACGTGCAGCTCGATGGGATCGGACAGGGTCAGCCGCCCGGCGTCGCGCAGCCGCAGCACGGCAAGGGCGGTGATGGTCTTGGTGATCGACCCGAGCCGGTACTGGACGTCGTCGTAGGGCGCCTCGACCTCGCCGTGACCGCTCGACCAGGCGAGACCGCCCTCCCGCACGACACCGGCGACCAGGCTGGGGAGCCGGCCCTCGCGCTGAGCCCGTGCGGTGCGGGCGAGCAGCTGGCGGCGGGTGATCTCGAGGAGCATCGCGCCCACGCTAGGGGGCGCGCAGCAGGTGCGGGCCGAGCACCCGGGCGGCGAGCTCGACGTCGCGCGCGTCGTTGCACACGTGGAACGCCAGGCGCAGTCGCCCGGCACGCACCGCCGCGACGATGCCGGCCTCGTCGAGCGCGCGGGAGGCGTCATCGTCGACCGAGCAGGACACGATCGCGGACGACGACGGCTCGAGGTCGACGGCCTCGGTGAAGCGGCGGGCGAGGCCGACGGCGTGCGCGTGCAGCGCCGGGACCCCGACAGCAGCGAGCAGGTCGAGGGCAGGCACAGCGCCGACCCAGCTGTGCCACGCCGGCGAGACGTCGAACCGCCGGGCGTCGCCGGCCAGCCGCAGCGGGGCGCCGTAGATGCTCGTCCACGGGTCCTCGCCCGCGTACCAGCCAGCGGCCGTCGGCACGAGCGCGTCCAGCAGCTCGTCGCGCACGGTGAGGTAGGCCGTGCCGCGCGGGTTGAGCAGCCACTTGTAGCCGCCGCAGACCGTGACGTCCCAGCGGGCGGCGTCGACGGGGAGCCAGCCGACGGCCTGCGTCGTGTCGAGCAGCACCCGGGTGCCGGTGGCGGCGCAGGCCCGCTCCAGCGCGTCGAGGTCGGCCAGGCAGCCGTCGGCCGACTGCACCGCGCTGACCGCGACCCACGCGGTGCTCGGCGCGACGCGGTCGGCGAGCTCGTCGAGCGGCACCTCGTGCACCGTCAGGTCGGCGCGGGCGTGGAAGGGGAACGTGACGCTCGTGAACTCGCCGGCGGCGGTCAGCACCTCGCTGCCTGGCGCCAGCGAGCCCGCCACCATGCCGACCAGCACCGAGACCTGGCTGCCGACCGCCACCGACCGCGCCGGGACGCCGACCATCTCGGCGTAGCGGGTGCGGGCGTGGCGCAGCGCACCGTCGTAGGCGTCCGCGCTGGCCCGGCCGGCCGCCCACGTGTCGATGCAGCTGTGCATGGCCTCGACGGTGGCCCTCGGCGCGAGCCCCATCGTCGCGCTGTTGAGCCAGGTGAGCCCGGTCTGGAACTGCGTCCTGGCGTCCGCGAGCTCGCAGGTGGGCGCCATCGGGTCAGTGTGCCGGACCGGGGCTGTGTTCCAAGATCTTGGCCCTGGCAGACACGCCAGGACCGGTGCAGCGGGGCGACAAGCAGTCTTGTCGGCGCCCAACAGGGCGTTCGCGTCGCTGCTCGGGTCACCACCGGTCGCGGTGCCGGCCATGCCGTCGCACGTTGTCGAAGGCGATGCGGTGGTCGTCGCAAGCCCGCCTGCAGCGTCCGGCTCAGTGCTGCATATCCTGCGTACGGCCTGAGGGTGAGCCGGCGTACGTCGATCCAGCCCACCGATCGCAGAGCCGCACCGTCCCGCCCGAGCAGCAGCCGTTCTCCGGCAGGACGAGGCCAGCTCAGCGCGCTCGGGCGAGCCTCGCGCGAGGACATGCCCCTCCACCTCGCCGCCTACAGCCGCCCGGCGGACTTGAGCGACAGGTAGGCGTCGGACACCGCGGGCGCGAAGGTCTCCGGCGGCGCGTCGACGACCTCGACGCCGCGCCGGCGCAGCAGGGCCGTCAGGCGTCGCCGCTCACCACGGGCCCGCTCGGCAGCGGCGGCGTCGTAGACGGCCTCGACGCCGGCACCGTCGCGCTCGGCCAGCTGCTCCACCCGCGGGTCGGCGACCGCGGCGAGCAGCACCACGTGCCGCGAGGTGAGCGAGCTCAGCAGCGGCAGCAGGCCCTGCTCGAGCGGGGCGGTGTCGAGCGCGGTGAACAGCACCACGAGCGAACGTCGGCGGGTGCGCCGCAAGATCTCGCCGACCAGGCGCCGCCCGTCGGACTCGACGAGCGCCGGCTCGAGCCCGGCCATCGCTTCGACCAGTCGCGGCAGCACCTGGTTGCGCGCGGCGCCCTCGACGGCCGCGCGCGGGGTGCGGTCAAAGGCCAGCAGGTCGACCTTGTCGCCGGCCCGGGAGGCGAGCGCGGCCAGCAAGAGCGCGGCGTCCAGGCTCGCGTCGAGGCGGGGCACGTCACCGACCCGGCCGGCCGAGGTGCGGCTGGTGTCGACGACAAGCAGCAGCGTGCGGTCGCGCTCGGGACGCCAGGTGCGCACGACGGTGTCGCCGCGCCGGGCGGTGGCGCGCCAGTCGATCGAGCGGACGTCGTCGCCCTCGACGTAGTCGCGCAGGCTGTCGAACTCGGTGCCCTGCCCGCGCACCCGCACCGCTACGGCGCCGTCGAGCTGGCGCAGCCGGGCCAGCCGCTCGGGCAGGAACTTGCGCGAGGTGAACGGCGGCTGCACCCGTACCCGCCAGGGCACGACGTGCCGGCCCTGGCGCGCCGCGACGCCGAGCGGGCCGAGCGCGCGGATGGTGACGCGGTCCGGGGTGCGATCGCCGCGCCGAGTGGGTAGCAGCGTCGTGGTGAGCACCCGGCGCTCACCGGACGGCACGTCGAGCGTGTGGGTGCGCGGACCGGCGCCCGCCGAGGGCACCCAGGCGTCGCGCAGCACCCCGCGCAGCCGGCGCGGCGTCGGGTTCGTGACGAGCAGCTCGACGTCGACCGACTCGCCCAGCCGACAGGCCACGGCGCCCCGCCGGGCGAGCCGCAGCGCGCCCACCGGCGGCGCGAGCCCGACGTCGACGACGACGACCACGACCAGCAGCACGAGCCAGGCGAGGACGGTGAGCCACGAGGGCAGCAGCAGCACCGGGAGCACGCCGAGCAGCGCGAGCAGCACGGCCCGGCCGGTGAGGGCCACGCGCTAGCGCGGGACCGGTACCGAGGACAGCACGCCCTCGAGGACGCCGTCGACCGTCACGCCCTCGAGCTCGGACTCGGCGCGCAGGCTGATCCGGTGCCGCAGGGTCGGGCGGGCCAGCGCCTTGACGTCGTCGGGGGTCACGAAGTCGCGTCCGGACAGCCACGCCCAGGCCTTGGCCGTCGCGAGCAGCGCGGTCGAGCCGCGGGGCGAGGCCCCCAGCGCGATCGCCGGGCTCGAGCGGGTGGCCCGGCACAGGTCGACGACGTAGGAGAGCACCTCGGGCGCGACCGAGACGGTGCGCACCGCCTGCCGGGCCGCGGCGAGCTCGGCGGCGCCCGCCACGGGGCGCAGGCCGGCGGCGGCCAGGTCGCGCGGGTCGAAGCCGCTGTCGTGCGCGGCGAGCACGCGGACCTCGTCCTGGCGCGAGGGCAGATTGACGGTGAGCTTGAGCAGGAAGCGGTCGAGCTGCGCCTCGGGCAGCGGGTAGGTGCCCTCGTACTCGACCGGGTTCTGCGTCGCGCAGACGACGAACGGATCGGGCAGCAGGCGCGGGTCGCCGTCGACGGTGACCTGCCGCTCCTCCATCGCCTCGAGCAGCGAGGCCTGCGTCTTCGGCGGCGTGCGGTTGATCTCGTCGGCGAGCAGCAGGTTGGTGAACACCGGGCCCTTGCGGAAGGAGAAGGCCGACGAACGCGCGTCGTACACCAGCGAGCCGGTGATGTCGCCGGGCATCAGGTCGGGGGTGAACTGCACGCGCTTGGTGTCGAGCGAGAGCGACGCGGCGACCGCGCGCACCAGCAGCGTCTTGGCGACGCCCGGCACACCTTCGAGCAGCACGTGGCCGCGGCACAGCAGCGCGATGACGAGGCCGGTGACCACCGCGTCCTGCCCGACGACGGCCTTGCCGACCTCGGCGCGCAGCGCGGTCAGCGCGGCGCGGGCGTCCTCGGTCGCGACCGGTTCGGTGTCCTGCCCGACCTCGGATTCCCTGCCCTCGACCGCCGTCACGCGCCGCCTGCTCCTTCGCTCACTGCGCCCTCGAGCGCACGCAGCCGGTCGGCCAGGCGCACGAGGGCGTCGTCGTTGCCCGGGACCTCACCGTACAGAAGCGCGCCCACCTCGCGCGGCCCGTTGCCGGCGCGCGCGGCCACCGCGGCCACCAGCTCGGACGGCGACGACGACGGCGGCGCGCCGACCCGCCGGCCGAGGCGCTCGCGGGTGGCGGCGCGCAGCGACTCGGCCGCCGTCGCCCGCGCCCCGGCCGCCCGGTAGAGCCGGCCGCGGCCCTCGACGACCTCGGCTGCGCGCACGACGACCGGCAGCGGCTCCTCGACCACCCGGCCCAGGCGCCGGGCGCGCCACAGGGCCAGCACGACGACGGCGATCGCGAGCTGCAGGGCCCCGAGCAGCAGGCCGTCCGGGAGCAGGTCGCCGAGCGAGCCGCGCTCGCCCGCCGGGATCGGCCGCCCGGGCCGCGGCACCAGCCAGACGACCGCGCGCGCCCCGTCGCCCTCGACGGGGGCGACGTCGGTGTCGTCGCTGCCGAGCAGGCCGAGAGCGAGCGCGGCGTTGCCCTGCTCGTCGACCCGGTCGTTGGTCAGCACCGTCCCGGACCCGAGCAGGACCGTCGTCGCCCCCCCGGGGCGGACCAGGCGCAGCAGCGTGTCGCCGCTGCCCTGCGGGTAGCAGCCGACCGCATCGACGCCGTCCTCGGGCGCGTAGAGGAGGCCGTCGATCTCGGCGCTGCCGGCCCGCTGCGCCGCCGGCAGGGAGCAGTCGGGCGCGCGCAGCCCGTCGTCGGTGGTCGTGCCTACTGTCTCGACCGGCAGCGACAGCGCCGAGAGTGCGTCGTCCTCGGCGCCGACGACGACGAGCCGACCGGGCATCCGGGCGAGGCGCTCGAGCTCGGAGCCGGCGAGCGCCCGGGCGTCGGGGACGAGCACCGTCACGCGCGGGCCAGCGACGGCGCGCACGCCCTCGACCGTGTCGACCCGCGTGACGGGCACCCCCTGCTGCCGCAGCACCTCGGCGACGGCCCGCGACCCGCTCGGGGCGTAGCTGTCGGGGTCCAGCCGCCCGCCGCCGCCGTCCCGCAGCAGGCCGACGCCGACGCCGACGAGCACGAGCAGCAGCAGCACCGCGAGCGGACTTCGGGCCCGTCGCCAGACGCTCGTCGCCGTCGGACCGGTCGCCGTGCCCTGCGCGTCGGGCGCGACCCGCACGCTCGTCGTCGTGCTCACGAGAGCACCATCCGCTGCCGGGACACCCGCTCGTCGATCTCCACCAGGGCGCGGTAGGTGCCCGGGTCGGCCGGCCGGCCGCCGTACCAGACCTCGTCGAACAGCCGGGCCGCCTGCTGCAGGTCGGGGCCGGCCTCCGGCAGCGCCCCGCCGGCGTCGTGCGCGATCTCACCTGCGGTGCGCCCGGGCCGGGTGTCGAGCGCTCCGCGCTGCTCGAGCTCGCGCACGAGCGCGCGGAGCCGCTCGCGCACCGCATCGGCGTACCGGCCGTCCGCAGCGGCGCTCTCGGCCCGCCGGCGGTGCTTATCGGCGGACACGGGCGGAGCCGTGTCGAACAGCGCCGGCCCCGAGGCGGTGCGCGCCAGCGGGCCGAGCCGGACGAGCACGACCACGACGAGCAGCGCGAGCAGGGCGATCAGCGCGAGGACGCCGAGCAGGCCGCCGGGCGCCGCCGAGGCCGCCCGGTCGAGCAGGTCGCCGATCTCCCGCAGGACGCGACCGAAGGCGCGGGCGAGCAGCGACGGCCGGGCGACGTCGTACTCGCGCCGGCGCAGCTCGGTCTCGACGAGCTCGCGGGCCGGGTCGCGCCCCGGCGCGGCGTCGAGCAGCACCTCAGCGGGCCGGGCCGCGCTCGCCGGCGGCCGCCGTGAGCGTGACGTCGAGCCCCTCGGCGCGCATGCGCCGGTCGACGTAGAGCAGCGCCCGCACGCCGGTCGTGAACGGCGTGATGATCGTCGCGGCGAGCGTGCTGCCGATGGCCCCGGCGACGAGCGCCTGCGTCGTCAGCGGGTCGGCGCCTGGGTCGAGCAGGCCGCCGAGGCCGCCGGCGCCGAACGCCGCGAAGGGCACCTGCACGATGCCCGACACGACGCCACCGATGACCGCGGTCAGCAGCAGGATGCCGAAGATCCGCCACCAGCTGCGCCGCACGAGCACGCCGGAGCGGCGCAGGCTGGCCGTCACCCCGGTCCGCTCGAGCACCAGCGCGCAGGGCGCCAGCGACCAGCGTCCGAACAGGTAGACGGCGGCGACGATGCTGGCGAGGACGAGTGGCACGCCGAGGATCGCACCGACGCCACCGCCGAAGCCGATGACGACGGCGGCGACCACCGTCGCGACGACGACGACGCCGGAGACGGCGAGCAGGATCAGCAGCGACAGACCCAGCAACGGCAGGAGTCGGGCCCGCACGATGCGCCAGACCTCGCCGACCCCGAGCGGCTCACCCAGTACCGCCCTGCCGACCACGGCGGTGATGGCGCCGGTCATGATCGCGGCCGAGAGCAGGTAGACGACGATCGCCAGAGCCGCTCCCAGGCCGAGCGAACCGAGGATCGAGGTGAGCTGCGCGGTGTCGCCGCGCTCCAGTGCCGTCTGGTCGAGCTCGAGCAGCGGCTGGAAGGCCACCACCTGCACGGCGATGTTCAGCAGGGCCGACACGAGCGCGACGACGGCCGACAGCCCGAGCGCCGGGCGGGGGTAGCGGCGGATGATGCCGACCGCGCCGTCGAGCAGCTCGCCGAGCCCCAGCGGGCGCAGCGCGACGATGCCCGGCTTGACCTCCGGCCGGATCGCTCCCCACGGCTGCCCCTGCGGACCCCAGCCACCGGGCGGGCCGTACCCGGGAGGCGGCGGGGGCTGGCCGTAGGTAGCGGACTGGCCGTACGTGGGTGCCTGGCCGTAGGTAGGGGGCTGGCCGTACGCCGGGGCCTGGCCCTCGCCAGCCGGGCTCGGGTCCGTCGCAGTCGGCCGGTCGGGGTCGCGGCGCGGACCCCAGCCCTCGGGGGTGCTCCAGCCGTCGGGGTCGCTCATGGACCTGCTCCCGGGATGCCGTCACCGACGACCTGTCGGTCCTCCATCGTCCCACGCAGCCGTTTCTGCGCGAGACGGACGCGCGATGTCACCCGTCGGTGCGACGATGGGCGGCGCGAACCCGACGAGGGAGGATCACCAGGTGGGTGGACCGGGCAGTGGGGCGGCGAGCGGCAAGGTGCTCGTCGTGGACGACGACGTGGCGCTGGCGGAGATGCTCGGCATCGTGCTGCGCGGCGAGGGCCTCGAGGTCGCCTTTGTCGCCGACGGCGACGCGGCGCTCGGCGCCTTCCGGCGCGAGAAGCCCGACCTCGTGCTGCTCGACCTGATGTTGCCCGGCACCGACGGCATCGAGGTCTGCCGCCAGGTGCGGGCCGAGAGCGGCGTGCCCATCGTCATGCTCACCGCCCGCAGCGACACGCTCGACGTCGTGCTCGGGCTCGAGAGCGGCGCCGACGACTACGTCGTCAAGCCGTTCAAGCCCAAGGAGCTCGTCGCGCGGGTCCGGGCCCGGCTGCGCCAGCGCGACGACGACGCGCCCGAGACGCTGGCGATCGGACCCGAGGACGACCCGGTGAGCATCGACGTGCCGGGCCACCGGGTCGTGCGCGACGGTGCGCCGGTGCAGCTGACGCCGCTCGAGTTCGACCTGCTCGTCGCGCTCGCGCGCAAGCCCCACACCGTGTTCACCCGCGAGGTGCTGCTGGAGCAGGTGTGGAACTACCGGCACGCCGCCGACACCCGGCTCGTCAACGTCCACGTGCAGCGCCTTCGCGCCAAGATCGAACGTGATCCCGAGTCGCCGCAGGTCGTCGTGACCGTGCGGGGGGTCGGCTACAAGGCGGGGCCGGACTGAGCGCGGCCACCGGTGAGCGGACGGCACCTCGGCCCGCGCGACCGGTCCGTTCCCGGACGCCGCCCGAGCCCGCGGGCGGCCCCGGGCGGGCGGCCCTCGGCTGGATCGGGTCCGACCTGCAGCGGGTGCCGGTGCTGTGGCGGCGCTCGCTGCTCACCCGGGTCGTGCTGACGACGCTGGTGGTGTCCGGCGTGGTCGTGGCGCTGTTCACGACCCTGCTGCTCGACTCGGTGGGGCGGGGCCTGGTGTCGGCCAAGCAGCGCGCCTCGCTCGTCGACGCGCGGGCCGGCGCTGTGCTCGTCGAGAGCGCCGTCGACCAGGCCGACGCCGATACCGCGCCGGCGCGCCTCGCCGCTGCTCGCCGCGCCGTCGAGGAGCTCGACGCCCGTGGCGCGGCGGGCGAGCTCTACGGCGTCGCGCTGCGCGGCCCGGAGAGCAGCCCCGTGCTCGTCTCCGCCGGCACCACCGCGGCCGACCTGCCGGTGCTCGGGACCGGTGGCACCTCGCAGTACACCTACTCCCCGGCGACTGTGTTCGGCCAGCGCGCCGAGTCGCTGATCGTGGGGGAGCTGCTCGACGTCCGGCTTGGCGGCGAGTACCGGCTCTACTTCGCCTTCCCGCTGACCTCCGAACAGCAGACGCTCGACCTGGTGCGCCGCACCGCCCTGGTCGCCGGGCTGCTGCTCGTGGGCCTGCTGGTGCTGACGACCGGCGTGGTGGCGCGCCAGGTCGTCGCCCCCGTCCGGCTCGCTGCCCGCACCGCCGAGCGCCTGGCGGCCGGCCGGCTCGACGAGCGGATGCGGGTGCGCGGAGAAGACGAGATCGCCCGGCTCGGCACCACGTTCAACTCGATGGCCGCAGCGCTCCAGAGCCAGATCCGCCAGCTCGAGGAGCTCTCCCGGGTGCAGCGCCGCTTCGTGTCCGACGTCTCCCACGAGCTGCGCACCCCGCTCACGACGGTGCGGATGGCCGCCGACGTGCTCTATGACGCCCGTGCGGACTTCCCCCGCTCCTCGGAGCGCTCGGCAGAGCTGTTGCAGAACGAGCTGGACCGCTTCGAGTCGATGCTCACCGACCTGCTGGAGATCAGCCGCTACGACGCGGGCGCCGCCGACCTCGACGCGTCACCGGTCGACGTCTCCTCGCTCGTGCGGCGGGTGGTCGAGGCCGCCGAGCCGCTCGCCGAGCGCAAGGGCTGCGCCGTCGAGATGCAGCTGCCGCACCGGCCGGCGATCGCCGAGGTCGACGCGCGGCGCATCGAGCGGGCGCTGCGCAACCTGGTCGTCAACGCCGTCGAGCACAGCGAGGCCCGCCCGGTGCGCATCACGCTGTCGAGCGACGCCGCTGCGGTGGTGGTGCGGGTACGCGACCACGGGGTGGGGCTGACGGCGGGGCAGGCCGGCATGGTGTTCACCCGGTTCTGGCGCGGTGACCCTTCACGGGCGCGCACCACGGGCGGTACCGGCCTCGGGCTCGCCATCGCGCTGGAGGACGTACGCCTGCACAACGGCTGGTTGCAGGCTGCGGGGGAGCCCGGCCGGGGAGCGGTCTTTCGGATGACGCTGCCGCGGGCGGCGGGCAGCACCGTGCCGGACACACCGCTGGTGCTGCGGTGACGCGCCGGCTGGCCGGGCTCGCGAGTGTGCTGGCGCTGCTGCTGTGCGCCGCCTGCGGCGGCCTGCCCACCCCGCAGGGCGTGCGCTCGGCCGAGAACGTGCAGGCCGAGCAGACCGGCTCGCCCGGGCTCCAGGTGCTGCCGCCCGGGCCGCGGGAGGGCGCCACGGCCAAGGAGCTCGTCACCGGGTTCCTCGACGCGCAGAGCAGCCCCGAGGACGACTACGCCGTGGCGCGCCAGTTCCTTGCGCCCGGCACCGAGTGGGACCCGTCGGCCTCGGCGCTGCTGTACCGGGCCGGCACGCAGGACGTCGAAGCGCCGGAGCCAGGCGTCGCTCGCGTCGGTCTGCGGGTCGTCGGGCAGATCTCCGGTGCCGGGGCCTTCTCGCTGCGCGACGAGAAGGTCAACGACGACTACCGCATCGTGCGCGACAAGGACGGTCAGCTGCGGCTCAGTGGCGTGCCGGCAGGTGTACGCCTGGCCGACATCGACCGGACCCGTTCGTTCGTCCCGCGCAACGTGTACTTCCTCGGGCTGCCGGCCCCCGGCGAGTCGACACCGCACCTGGTCGCCGACCGGGTGTTCCAGCTGTCGACGGCCGACCCGGCCAGAGCACTGGTGCAGGCGCTGCTGTCCGGCCCCACCGCGGCGCTGAACCCCCCGGGACAGTCGGGCGCCGTCGAGACGGCGGTGCCTCCCGGCACCCGGCTGCGCGGCGTGGCCGTACGGGACAACGTCGTCCGGGTCGACCTCAGCCGCGAGGTGCTGACCCTGGACGCGACCGGGCGGCAGCGGCTGTCCGCCCAGCTGGTGTGGACGCTGCTGCCCGCCTACCGCGGCGTGGAGCTGCTCGTCGAAGGCAAGCCGCTGCCGGTGTCGGGCACCGGCGCGGTGCAGGTGCGAGACGACTGGGCCGCCTACGGCCCGTCCGGGCTCGGTCCGGATGCGCCGCTGCTCTACGTGGCCGGCCGCCGGCTGCGGATGCTGGATGGACAGCTACCGGCCAGCGACGTCACCGGCGCCGACGGCATCCCGGTCGACCGGGCGGCGCTGGCGCCCGGCCAGCGGGCGCTCGGCGTGCTCACCGACGGCGCGGGCGCAGCCCCCGACGTGGTGCGCACCGGACCGGTGACCGGACCGTTCACCGAGGCGCTGAGCGAGCCGGGGCTCACCTCGCTCACCTGGGGCTCCGGCGGGTGGGGCCTGTGGCTGCTGCAGGCCGGCCGTGACCCGCTCGTCCGGGATCCGCTGATCTGGCTGGCACCAGGGCCGGGCGCGCCGCCCACGGCGAGGGCCCGCACCATCGACTACGAGCCTCCGCCCGGCGCCGGGCCGCTGGCGGCCATCGTCGCCTCCCGCGACGGCGCGCGCATGGCGATGGTCTTCGGCGTCGGCACCGCGCGCCGGCTCTATGTCGGCCGCATCGAGCTGTCCGGCGGGCGGCCGGTCGTGCGCCGCGTGCTGGCCGTGGCGCCGGCGATGACCGGCGTGGTCGACGTCGCCTGGGAGTCCGACACCTCGCTGGTCGCCTTCGGCTCGCTGAAGCCGACGTCGGAGGTGCTCGGGCTACGGGTGGCGATCGACGGCTCGAGCCTGACCCCGCTCAACACGAGCGGCCTGCCCACCGGGGGCGCCATCTCGATCGCCGCAGCCCCCGACGACAACCCGCTCGTGGTGGGCGTCGACGTCGGCGGGAAGCGCTCGCTGTACCGCCCTCGCGACGGGCTGTTCGTCGACGAGGGGCCGGGGACCGCGCCGTTCTACCCCGGCTGAGAAGTCTCGGCTTGCTCGTCCACAGCCCGCCCGGTACGCCTGGTCCGTCCGCCGTCCGCGACGGAGGGTGGCGTCGTGCCGGACCTGCTTGCCGATCTTCTCGACCTGGTGCTGCCCCGCGACTGCGCAGGCTGCGCGGCGCCCGGCCGCACGCTGTGCGCCGCCTGCCGGTCCGCCCTGGTGCCAACCCCGTTCGAACACGTCCCCGACCTCGCGCCGCCCGGCACGCCCCCGGTCGTCTCGGCCGGCAGCTACGACGGCTTGCTGCGCACGCTGCTGATCGCGCACAAGGAGCGCGGTGCGCTGACCCTCGCTGCCCCGCTCGGCGCGTTCCTGGCGGCGGCGGTGGGCTCGTTCGGGCCGGATGTGCTGCTCGTGCCCGTGCCGTCCGCCGCTTCGGCAGTGCGGGCGCGTGGCCACGACCACGCCCGGCGTCTCGCGGCGGTCGCCGGCCGCCGGGCCGGGGTGCCGGTGCGGGCGCTCCTGCGGCCGGTGCGGGTCGTGGAGGACGCCGTCGGACTCCGGGCCGGCGCGCGGGCCGCGAACCTGGCCGGCGCCTTGCGCAGCCGTCCGGTCGCGGGCACCTCGGTCGTCATCGTCGACGACATCGTCACCACCGGCGCCACACTGAGCGAGGCGGCGCGAGCGCTGGGCGAGGCCGGCGCCGACGTCCTCGGGGCGGCCGTCGTCGCCGCGACGCCCAGCCGTGCCGCCTCGTGACGGTCAGTGACGGCGGGTGCCAGCCTGTGCAGGCGAGGCGGAGGGGTCTACGGTCCCAGAACGGGTATCAGCCGCCCCTCATCTGGAGGTCACGCGTGGACATCGTCGTCAAGGGCCGCAACGTCGAGGTACCGGAGCACTTTCGGGAGCACGTCGCCGGCAAGCTGGCACCGTCCGAACGATTCGACTCGCGGCTGTACCGCTTCGACGTCGAGCTCGCTCACGAGAAGAACCCGCGCCAGTCCGACCGCTGCCAGCGCGTCGAGATCACCTGCTACAGCAAGGGACCGGTCATCCGGGCCGAGGCCTGCTCACCCGACTTCTACGCCGCGCTCGACAGCGCGGTGTCCAAGCTCGAGGCGCGCCTGCGCAAGGCGCACGACCGCCGCCGGGTGCACCACGGCCGGCACACGCCCGCCTCGGTCGCCGAGGCGACGGCCGGGCTGTCGGCGCCCGCGCCGAAACTGGACGGAGTCGCCGATGCCGGCGCCGACCGGGAGCCGCAGGACGACACCGCGCAGCTCATCGTGCGCGACAAGACCCACGCCGCCGCGCCGATGAGCACCGCCGAGGCGCTGCACGAGATGGAGCTCGTCGGGCACGACTTCTTCCTGTTCTGCGACAGCGCCAGCGCCCTGCCGAGCGTCGTCTACCGCCGGCACGGCTACGACTACGGCGTCATCCGCCTCGCTACCGGGTGAGCACGCCGGGGGAGGTGACCTCCGGCGAGCCCATCCGGGTGCTTGTCGTCGACGACCACGTGCTGTTCCGGCGCGGCCTGCAGATGGTGCTGGAGCAGGAGAGCGACATCGAGGTCGTCGGGGAGGCGGGCGACGGCACCGAGGCGGTCGAGGCGGCCGTCGACACGCTGCCCGACATCGTGCTGATGGACGTGCGGATGCCGAGGCGCGGCGGCATCGACGCGTGCTCGACGATCCACGAGCTGGTGCCGTCCGCCCGCATCATCATGCTGACGATCTCCGACGAGGAGGCCGACCTCTACGAGGCGGTCAAGGCGGGCGCCACCGGCTACCTGCTCAAGGAGATCAGCATCGAGGAGGTCGCGGCCTCGATCCGGGCCGTGCACGGCGGACAGTCGCTGATCAGCCCGTCGATGGCGTCCAAGCTGCTCACCGAGTTCGCCTCGCTCGCCAAGCGGGGCGACCCCAAGCAGGCGGTACCGACCCCCCGGCTCACCGACCGCGAGATGGAGGTGCTGCGCCTGGTGGCCCGCGGCATGAACAACCGCGAGATCGCCAAGGCGCTGTTCATCAGCGAGAACACCGTCAAGAACCACATCCGCAACATCCTCGAGAAGCTTCAGCTGCATTCGCGGATGGAGGCCGTCGTCTACGCGGTGCGCGAGAAGCTGCTCGAGATCACCTGAGCGAGGGACTCGGGCACGCCGCGTTGACCGGGCTCGTCCCTCCCTGCGCCAAGGGTCGGCCGTTCCCGGTGCGGGCCGCCCGCTGACGCGGGTGTCCATGTCATCGGGGGGGTCGATGCGCACGGGGTGTGGCGGCGCCTGCGCCCCACCGCCGATGCTGGCCGGGGAGCGGGCTCCGGCGCCGCGGACGTCGAACGGACCTCGCCCCGCGTAGCGTCCCGCTCCTCGCTCCGTCCTACCCGGAGGCGTCCATGATCGAGCGCGTACGCCGGCTGGTGCTGCTGGACGACGGTCGGCCGCCGTGCGGCCAGGTGCTGGTTCAGTCGGGTCGTCTTGCCGTCGTCCACTGTGACGCCGCGAACGCCGCGGACGCCGCGGACGCCGGAGCCATGCACGGTCTGGTCTGGGACCCGCTCGAGGAGCCCCCCCACGGCCTGCCGCCACTCGACGACGCCGAGCTCGCCTTCGTATCCGCCGCCCGGACCGCCGCTCTTCCCAAGAGCAGGCCGCGGGACGGTGAGACCTGGGACAGCCCGGCAGCGCCCCCTCCCGACCGGCCGCTCTGAATCGCAGGATTCGCCTGCGGTCGGTCAGCACGAAGGGGATCAGCCATGCCCGTGAACGCGCAGCAGAGCAGTGAGAACCTCGACTCCACCAGGATTGTGCTGCTGGAGCCGCAGCCGTCCGGGGCACACCCCGACGCGGCGCCGCTGCGCCGGATCCCCGACACGATGGCCGAGCGGGTGCTCGTCCGGTACGGCGACCGCGTCCTGATCACTGACGGAGTCGAATCGACACCGGGCGGCCTCACCGGACGCACGTCCGTGCCCGGCAGTCTCGACGGGCTCAACGTGACCGAGCGCCTCGGGGTCGAGGCCTTCCGGCTGCGTCACAGCACGGAGTGGGCGCAGGCCAAGCTCGCCCGACCTCGTCAGGACGAGGACTGGGACATGCTCTCGTGCGCGGGCGCCCCGGCGACGACCATCCCCGGTCAGGTCCCGGGACAGCAGGGCTCGCCGACGCTCATCGACGACGCGCCGGCGCCGGTCCGCGCAGCCGCCGGTGCGCCGCCGGTGGAGGGCCTGAACGACTTCCTGGAGGGCCCGGTCGGCCTCGCGATCGTCATCGTCGACGGACCGACGGCCGCGCTGTCGTTCAGCGCCGGCGAGCGCACCAAGGTGGCCGCCGAGGTGCAGGAGGGCCTTGCCTTCCTCGCCGCGGCGAACCCGTCTGCGCACGTGAGCTTCTCCACCGAGGTGCACGTCGCCGACATCACCGTGGCCGACGACGCCGACATCGCCGAGGACACCTGGCGCGACGCCGCCATGGCGACGCTGGGCTACCCGTCGGCCTGGTCCTCGGTGGCCCAGCTGGCCCAGGACGTCCGCGACCGCACCCACTCGCGGTGGGGCTATGTGCTGTTCATGACGAAGTACTCGCTGTGGCACTTCGGTTACGCCAGCAACGACCGGATCGTCATGCAGTACGCCAACGACGGGTGGGGCGTGGACAACATCGACCGCGTCTTCGCCCACGAGAGCGGGCACATCTTCGGCGCACCGGACGAGTACGCCTCCTCCTCCTGCACCATCACCGGCTCGTTCGGGCGCTTCGGCGAGCCCAACCGCAACTGCGAGAACGGCAACCCGGCCAGCGTCACGTGCCTGATGAAGGCCAACAGCTGGGCGATCTGCGAGTCGACCGAGCGACACTTCGGCTGGGGCATGGACCGCTTCCGGGCGCCGAACCCGTCCGCACCGCTGTCCATCACGACGATGAAGACCGACTCGCTGACGGTCGTGGGTGCCGATGCGGCCGGCGACATCAGGTTCTGCTCGTGGGAGGGCGGACCGACGTGGTGGCAGGGCTGGACCTACCTGCTGCGGGGGCGCACGGCACCCGGCGGTCACGTCACGGCGGTCAGCCGCCGTCCCGGCTACCTGGACGTGTTCACCGTCGGTACCGACGGGCGCGTCTACACCGCAGCCTTTGACCCGTCGAACCGCTGGAAGGGATGGTGGGCCGTCGGCACGGTGCGCGCACCGGTCGGCGCCTACGTCGGGTGCGTCTCGCGCAGCCGGGACCAGCTCGACATCTTCGTGGTCGACGACGCCGGACGGGTGCTGACCGCCGCCTGGGAACCGGGCTTCACCGACGGGTGGCACGGCTGGTGGCAGATCCGCGGCGGTCGCGCCGCCCCGGGAGCCGCCGTCTCTGCGGTGTCGCGATCGACCGACAAGCTCGACGTCTTCGTCGTCGGCACCGACGGAGGCGTCTACACCGCCGCCTGGGAACCGCACTTCACCGACTGGTGGCACGGCTGGTGGCGCATCGGCACTGCCGTGGCGCCGGCGCGCGCGCTCGTCAGCGCAGTCTCGCGCAGCCGCGACAAGCTCGACGTGTTCGTCACCGACTCCTCGCGCCGCATCCTCACCGCGGCGTGGGAGCCGCGCTTCACCGACGGCTGGTACGGCTGGTGGCACCTCAACGGCGGCCTGGCCGAACCGGGCTCGCCGGTGCACGTGGTGTCCCGCTCGACCGACAAGCTGGACGCCTTTGTCGTCGGCCTGGACGGCGGCACCTACACCGCGGCCTGGGAGCCGGACTTCACCGACTGGTGGCACGGCTGGTGGCGGCTGCGGGGCGGGGTCTCGGGCCTGTCCGGCACGGTCGCGGCCGTGAGCCGCAGCCGGGACAAGCTGGACGCGGTGACCGTCGGAACGGACCGTCGGCCCTACACCGCGGCCTGGGAGTCGACGTTCACCGACTGGTGGCACGGCTGGTGGCCGATGGGCAGCTGAGCACGCCCCCTCAGTGCCCGGCGCCTTCCCCAGGCTTGCGTCGCTGCGACACGCCGAAAAGGTGACCGGAGCCTGGGGAAGGTAAGTCTCTCCTCGGCTGGGACCGCGTGCGCACGCTCAGCGCGACAGCATCCGACCGACCGCCCCCATCAGCTCCTGCACCTGCTCCTCGGGGTCGGCCGGCCCCGCGCCCGGGCCGAGCAGGCAGTGCCGGGCGTGCCCGTCGAGCAGCCCGAGGGCCACCTTGTCGAGCGCCGCGCACGGCGTTGATCTGGTGAGCACGTCGATGCAGTAGCGGTCTTCCTCGACCATCCGGGAGATGCCGCGCACCTGGCCCTCGACGCGGGCGAGGCGGCGCTGCAGCTGGTCCTTGCTGGCGGTGTAGCCGCGTTCGGTCATGGCTGGAAGATACCCCAGGGGGGTACTGTTGCATGAGTACCCAACGGAGGAGCCTGTCGTGCAGAACACCACCACCCGCGCCTACACCGTCACCGGCATGACCTGCGCGCACTGCGTCGCGAGCGTCACCGAGGAGGTCGGCGAGATCGACGGCGTGGCGGAGGTCGACGTCGACCTCGCGGCCGGCCGGCTGAGCGTGACCGGCACCGACGTCACCGACGAGCAGGTGCAGGCGGCCGTCGAGGAGGCCGGCTACGAGGTGTCAGCATGAGTGCGCTCGGGCTGCCGGTCGCCGGCATGACCTGCGCCTCGTGCGCGAACCGCATCGAGCGCAAGCTCAACAAGCTCGACGGCGTCACCGCCAGCGTCAACTACGCCACCGAGCAGGCGAACGTGGAGTACGACGACGCGCTGGTGACGCCGGCGCAGCTCGTCGCCACCGTGGAGGCGGCCGGCTACACCGCGACGCTGCCGCGCCCGGCCGCTGCGGCCCCGACCTCCACCGGCCCCGACGCCTCGCCCGACCCGGCCGCCGACGACCCTCAGCTCGAGCGGGCCGCGGACGACCCGGTGCGCGCGCTGCGCCACCGCCTCGTCTGGTCGTGGGCCCTCGCGCTGCCGGTGCTGGTGCTGTCGATGGTCCCGCCGCTGCAGTTCACGCACTGGCAGTGGCTCGCGCTGCAGCTGGCCACCCCCGTCGTGCTCTGGGGTGCCTACCCGTTCCACCGGGCCGCCTGGACCAACCTGCGGCACGGCGCGGCGACGATGGACACCCTGGTGTCGATGGGCGCCCTGATCTCCTGGGCCTACTCGGTCGTCGTGCTGTTCACGACCGACGTCGGCGATCCCGGCTTCCGGATGTCCTTTGAGCTCTTTGCCGGGCGGCACATCGGCCCCGAGCTCTACCTCGAGGTCGGGGCGGCCCTGACCGCGTTCCTGCTCAGCGGTCGCTACCTCGAAGCGCGGGCCAAGCGCAGCAGCGGCGCCGCTCTCTCGGCCCTGCTGGCGCTGGGCGCGAAGACCGCGGCGCGCCTCGACGACGACGGCAGCGAGTCGCAGGTCGCCGTCGAGCTGCTGCAGGTCGGCGACCGGTTCGTCGTGCGTCCGGGCGAGAAGTTGGCTACCGACGGCGTGGTCGTCGAGGGGCGCAGCGCCGTCGACCTGTCGCTGCTCACCGGCGAGTCGGTGCCGGTCGAGGTCGGCCAGGACGATGAGGTCACCGGCGCCACCGTCAACGTCGGCGGACGCCTGGTGGTGCGGGCTACGCGCGTCGGCGCCGACACCGCGCTGGCACAGATCGGCCGGCTCGTCACGCAGGCGCAGTCAGGCAAGGCGCCCGTGCAGCGCCTCGCCGACCGGGTGGCCGGGGTGTTCGTCCCCATCGTGCTGCTGCTGGCGATCGCCGGCTTCGTCGGGTGGCTGCTGGCCGGCGCGTCGCTGGCCACCGCCGTCGCGATCGGCGTCGCCGTGCTCGTCATCGCCTGCCCGTGCGCGCTCGGCCTCGCGACGCCGACCGCGCTGCTGGTCGGTACCGGCCGGGGCGCGCAGCTGGGCCTGCTGATCCGCGGGCCGGAGGTGCTCGAGTCGACCCGCCACATCGACACCGTGGTGCTCGACAAGACCGGCACCGTCACGACCGGACAGATGTCGCTGCTGCAGCTGCACACCCACGACACGGACGAGGCAGAGGTGCTGCGCCTGGTCGGTGCCCTCGAGAACGCCAGCGAGCACCCCGTCGGCCGAGCCGTCGCCGAGGCCGCCCGCGCCCGCACCGGTGCGCTGCCCGCGGTCGAGGACTTCACGAACCACGAGGGCCTGGGCGTCTCGGGAGTCGTCGACGGTCACGCGGTGCTCGCTGGGCGACCGGCGCTGATGCGCGACCGGTCGCTGTCCGTGCCCGCGCCCCTGGAGCGTGCGGCCGAGCAGGCCCGCGCCGCCGGGCGCACCGTCGTGCTCGCCGGGTGGGACGGTGCGGTGCGCGCCGCGCTCGTCGTTGCCGACACGGTCAAGCCCACGAGCGCAGGCGCGGTGCGCCAGCTGCGTGAGCTCGGCCTGCGACCGGTGCTGCTCACCGGCGACAACGCCCAGACCGCCGAAGCGGTGGCCGCGGAGGTCGGCATCGACGAGGTGGTCGCCGACGTGCTGCCCGCCGAGAAGGTCGAGGTCGTGCGACGCCTGCAGGCGCAGGGCCGGGTCGTGGCCATGGTCGGCGACGGCGTGAACGACGCCCCGGCGCTGGCGCAGGCCGACCTGGGCCTGGCCATGGGCACCGGCACCGACGTGGCCATCTCGGCCAGCGACCTGACCCTGGTCCGAGGCGACCTCACCGCCGCGGCCGACGCCATCCGGCTGTCCCGACGAACCCTCCGCGTGATCAAGGGCAACCTGTTCTGGGCGTTCGCCTACAACGTGGTCGGCATCCCGCTCGCGCTGGCCGGGTTGCTCAACCCGGTCTTCGCCGCCGGGGCGATGGCGCTGTCCAGCGTCTTCGTGGTCACCAACAGCCTGCGGCTGCGACGATTCCAGGCGCTGGAGCAGAACCGGTAGACACCCGGCCGGGCACCTGCGGGACGCCTCGCGCGACACGGATGCTGCTGCAGCCCTGCTCGGCCACCTGCTGGTGACGACGTCGCGCAGCACGTGTGCACAGGTCGTCTCCGCGGAAACGCCTTGACCCCATCGCGTCGGGCCGGAATGCCGCGACGAGAAGCTCGCCGCCGTAGACGACCACTGCCACCAGACCCACGACGATGCCGCGCTTGTGCCAACAGGCCACCGGCACGAGGACGGCCAGCGCCACCACACGACCAGCACGACCTGACGCCAACGCCTCGGCAGACGAGCGACCTTGTCGTAAAGGGCGCGCGCAGCGGACCAGCGGGTGATCAGCTCGGCCGCGCACATACGCGCACTGCGCTAACATGCGCGCATGTCCTCGCTGACGGAGAGCTTGCGCCGTCGGGGCATCATGATCGACGAGCACGACTTGCTCGCGGCCGCTGAGGACGGGCTCGACTGGGCCCTCTCGGCTTCAGGTCATGCGCTGCCCGAGCGGGAGGACGCCCTGCTGTCGGCCGCCGGGCTGCCCGACGACCCCGGCGCCTACGCACGCTCGGCAGGGTCGGCGGTCACCGCGCTGGCGGCCCTGACGGCGAGCGCACTGACTGTCGCCGACGCCGCGACACTGTTGGGCATCAGTCCGGGTCGGGTGCGGCACCGCATCGCCAGCAGGGAGCTGTACGCCCTGCCCACAGGACGAAAGAGGCTCCCGCGGTGGCAGTTCGACGATGGCCACGTGCTTCCTGGGTTGCCCGTGGTCCTGCGTGCCCTTCCCCGCGACCTGCACCCCCTCGCCGTGCTCAGCCTGCTCGTCACGGTGCAACCCGAGCTCGAGCTCGAGGGCCGCGCGATGTCGTCCATCGAGTGGCTCTCGACGAGCGGCGACCCGCAGGCCGTGCTTGACCTTGTCGCCACCACGCTCTGAGCCCCGTGGCGAAGCACGTCCGGCGCCACCGACGCCGGACGTGCTTCGCCACCGGGCCCCGGTGCAGCACGATCTGCGTCGGGTGAGGTCAGGGTCGCTGATCTGGCGGATCCATCGCACCAGCGGTGAGCACGTGGTGCTCGCCGGACAGCTGCGCCGTTGGGGTCCGGTAGCCACGTGCCGCTTCGATCCCCAGCCGGTGCCCCCCGGCGTCAGCGACGAAGGTGTGCTCTATGCGGCAGCGGCAGTGCCGACCGCGCTGGCAGAAACCTTCCAGGCGGCCCGCCTGATCGACCGGCATGCCGGAGCTCCCTACCTCTCCGGCCTGACCGTGGCCCGAGAGCTCGTCGTGCTTGACACCGGCGGGCCCTGGCCCACGCGGGCGGGTGCCAGCCAAGCGCTGAACAGCGGTCGCCGCGACACCGCGCGCGCCTGGGCGCGAGCCATCCGGGCTGCCTTCCCGACGCTGGACGGGCTGTCTTACCCCAGCTCCATGAACGGCGGGCAACGGTGTCTGGTGCTCTGGACGCCGGCGCAGGACGCTCTGCCGGAGCTGCCCGTCTTCAGCCGAGCCCTGTCCGAGCCTGCCCTCGCCGACCGGTTGGCGGGAGCCGCCACCCGGCTCGGGTACCGACTGCTCTAGGACGCCGGCTGCTCTCAGGCATTCCTGGCGCAGGCTGGCGCACACGACCATGTCGGTGCGCGTTCTCGACCGTCTGCACAGCCCGGTCAGCCGGGCCGGCGGCGTGGGTGGGCGCAGGGTGCTCGCGTCACGATGCACGGCGTTTTGAGATACCGTCTGTTCGTGCGGGCTCACCACCGGCTCCTCGACCTCGCCAAACCGCTCGTCGCCCGCGTCGTCGACCGGGCCTACGGAATCTCGACGCAGGAGCAGGTCTCGCCCGAGCGCCTCGGCTATGAACCGGGCAGCGGCTACCTCCACTACCAGGCCTCGAGCTGGCTCAGCGTGCCCGGCATGTTCAGCGACTGGACGCCCGCGCCAGGACGCGCCGACGTGATCCTCGACCTCGGCTGCGGCAAGGGCCGTGCCCTGGTGCAGCTCGCCCGGCGCTGTCCGGTCGGACGGGTCGTCGGGCTGGAGCTGAACGCCGGCCTGGCCGACGTCGCCCGCGCCAACCTTGTGCGCACGCGCGGTCGCCACCGGGCGGCGGCCTTCGAGGTGCACGTAGGCGACGCCCGTACGTGGGAGATACCCGAGGACGTGACGATCGTGTACCTCGCCAACCCCTTCGACGGCGTCGTCTTCGACGAGGCGATGCAACGGCTTTTCGAGTCCTACGACCGCCGTCCGCGAGCGCTGCAGATCGCCTACGTCCATCCGATCGGGGCCGACAGGCTGCTGGCGACGGGACGCGTGCAAGAGCGCCCGCACGCCGGCCGGTGGTGGATGCAGCTCGCCGGCGTCGATCCTCGTGAATTTCGGCGCTTCGACGTCCTGGCGGCCGGCAGCACGATGCGCTAGCGCGCTGATGCCGGGCACGCCTCGCCCGGCAGCCGGGCGAACACGACCATGTCGGTGCGTCCGTCGTCGCGCGGCAGCGGTCGCGCCGCGCGGGCGACGCCCTCCCGCGCGAATCCGGCGCGCTCGGCCACGCGCTGCGACGCGTGGTTGCCCACGTCGGCGAGCAGCTCGATGCGGGCCAGCCCCACCGTGTCGAAGCCCCAGGTGCAGGCCAGGCGCGTCGCCCGCGTGGCGACACCGCGACACCGCGCCCACGGCGCGGTCCAGTAACCGACCTCGCCGACGTCGGCCCGACCGAGGGTCAGCGCGACCGCACCGAGCAGCGCGCCGGTGTCGGCGTCGACGGCCAGCATGCTCGCGGCCTTGCCGTCGGCCCACTCGCCCGGCACCGTCTCCTGCACCCAGGTGGCGGCGTCCTCGCGCGTGTAGGGGGAGGGCAGCGGGAGCCAGCGGGCCGACTCGAGGTCGTCGCAGGCTCGCTGCACGTCCGGCACGTCGGCCTCGACCGGCCGGCGCAGCGCCACGGCGCCGTCACCCGGCCGCCCGAGCGGCGGCAGCACGGCGGTGTCGGTGAGCGGGTCGCCCGGCAGCACCGCGCCGACCCAGCCGTCGACCGGCGTGCCGCGCCGGCTCACCCCTGCCCGCAGCACCCCTTCGAAGCGGAACCCCGCCTGCTCGGCGGCGCGCCGTGAATCCCAGTTGCCGACCTGCGCGCTCCACTCGACGCGTACGGCGCCGAGGTCGGCGAAGGCCCACCGGCACACTGCCCGCAGCGCCTCGGCGACCACGCCCCGACCGCGCTCGCCGGGCCGGCACCAGAAGCCGACGTCCCAGACGCCGGCCGGGTACGCCATCCGCAGCGCGACGCTCGCGAGCACCCGACCGCTCGTGCCCTCGCAGACCGCCCACGTCAGGTCGCGGCCGCTCGCCCAGCCGCGCGGCGCGACGTCGTCGAGGAAGGCGCGGGCGTCCGCCGGCCGGTATGGCACCGGCAGCTCGGTCCAGCGCTGCACCTGCGGGTCGGCACCAACCTCGAGCAGCACGGCGCCGTCGCCGGACTGCCAGGGGCGTAGCCGCAGCCCTCCCGCGGTCAGCTCCCTCGTCTGCATCCCGCCACTGTGCCCGGGCACGGCTGCCGGACGCCACCCGTTCGACCCTGCGCCGTCCTACGATGAGCGGTGACGTCGAGTGAAGAGGGTGCGACAGCGTGGTCTTGCAAAAGCTGCTCCGCGCCGGTGAGGGCAAGACCCTGCGCCGGCTCAAGTCGATCGCCGAGGCGGTCAACGCGGTGGAGGACGACTTCGTCGCCATGACCGACGCCGAGCTGCGCGGCGAGACCGACGTGTTCCGGCAGCGGCTCCAGGACGGCGAGACGGTCGACGACATCCTCGTCGAGGCCTTTGGCGTCGCCCGGGAAGCCGCCCGGCGCACCCTGGGGCAGCGGCACTTCGACGTGCAGGTCATGGGCGGCGCCGCCCTGCACCAGGGCAACATCGCCGAGATGCGCACCGGTGAGGGCAAGACGCTCACCTGCACGCTGCCCGCCTACCTCAACGGCCTGGCCGGCAACGGCGTGCACGTCGTCACGGTCAACGACTACCTGGCCCGCCGCGACGCCGAGTGGATGGGCCGGGTGCACCGCTTCCTGGGCCTGTCGGTCGGCGTGATCCTCGCCAACGAGCCGCCGGACGTGCGGCGCCAGGCCTACGGCTGCGACATCACCTACGGCACGAACAACGAGTTCGGCTTCGACTACCTGCGCGACAACATGGCTTGGGATGCCGGCGAGCTCGTCCAGCGGGGGCACCACTTCGCGATCGTCGACGAGGTCGACTCGATCCTCATCGACGAGGCCCGCACGCCGCTGATCATCAGCGGCCCGGCCGACTCGGCCACCCGCTGGTACACCGAGTTCGCCCGCATCATCCCGCGGCTGACCAAGGACGTCGACTACGAGGTCGACGAGAAGAAGCGCACGGTGGCGATCACCGAGTCGGGCGTCGAGAAGGTCGAGGACCAGCTCGGCATCGACAACCTGTACGAGGCGGTCAACACCCCGCTGGTCGGCTACCTGAACAACGCCATGAAGGCGCGCGAGCTCTACCGCAAGGACAAGGAGTACGTCGTCATCGACGGCGAGGTGCTCATCGTCGACGAGCACACCGGCCGGGTGCTGGCCGGGCGCCGCTACAACGAGGGCATGCACCAGGCGATCGAGGCCAAGGAGGGGGTGGTGATCAAGGACGAGAACCAGACGCTCGCCACCATCACGCTGCAGAACTTCTTCCGGCTCTACGGCAAGCTCGCCGGCATGACCGGCACGGCGGCCACCGAGGCCGCCGAGTTCAGCCAGACCTACAAGCTGGGCGTCGTCGAGATCCCCACCAACCGCGACCCCCGCCGCACCGACGACACCGACCGCGTCTACAAGAACGAGAAGGCAAAGTTCGAGGCGGTCGTCGAGGACATCGCCGAGTCGCACGAGGCTGGCCAGCCGGTGCTGGTGGGCACGATCTCGGTCGAGAAGAGTGAGTACCTGTCGGGGCTGCTGCACCAGCGGGGCATCCCGCACGAGGTGCTCAACGCCAAGCAGCACGAGCGTGAGGCGACCATCGTCGCCCAGGCCGGCCGCAAGGGCGCCGTCACGGTCGCCACCAACATGGCCGGCCGCGGCACCGACATCATGCTCGGCGGTAACCCCGAGCACATCGCCACGGCCGAGCTGCGCAGCCGCGGGCTGTCGCCGGTCGACACGCCGGAGGAGTACGAGCTGGCCTGGCCGGACGCGCTCGAGCGGGCCGGCTCCTCGGTCGCCACCGAGCACGACGAGGTCGTCGACGCCGGCGGGCTCTACGTGCTCGGCACCGAACGGCACGAGTCGCGGCGCATCGACAACCAGCTGCGCGGCCGCTCGGGCCGCCAGGGCGACCCGGGCCTGTCGCGGTTCTACCTCTCGCTCGGCGACGACCTGATGCGGTTGTTCAACTCTGCTGCCGTCGAGTCGATCATGGCGCGGCTGAAGGTGGCCGACGACGTGCCGATCGAGGCCAAGATGGTGGGTCGGGCGATCCGCTCGGCGCAGACCCAGGTCGAGGCGCAGAACTTCGAGATCCGCAAGAACGTGCTCAAGTACGACGAGGTGCTCAACCGCCAGCGCACCGTCGTGTACGACGAGCGGCGCAAGGTGCTCGGCGGGGAGGACCTGCACGAGCAGATCGCCCGCATGATCGACGACGTCGTCGAGGGCTACGTGCTCGCCGCGACCGCCGAGGGCTACCCCGACGACTGGGACCTCGAACAGCTCTGGACCGCGCTCGGCACGCTCTACCCGATCTCATTGAAGGTCGAGAGCTACGACGAGGACCGCGACGGCCTGACCACCGAGCAGCTGATCGAGGACATCCAGGCCGACGTCGCGGACCGCTACCAGGTGCGCGAAGGATCGCTCGGCACGGGGGTGGACGGCGAGCCGCTGATGCGCGAGCTCGAGCGGCGGGTGCTGCTGTCGGTGATGGACCGGCACTGGCGCGAGCACCTGTACGAGATGGACTACCTGCAGGAGGGCATCGGGCTGCGGGCGATGGGGCAGCGCGACCCGCTCGTCGAGTACCAGCGCGAGGGTTTCGACATGTTCGCCACCATGATGGAGGCGATCAAGGAGGAGGCCGTCGGCTTCCTGTTCAACGTCGAGGTCACGACCAACACCCCGACCGACGCCGTGCCGACTCCCGAGCCGGCCCCGCTGACCGCCAGCGGACCCGACGAGTCCGGTGAGAGCGCCGTGTCGAGCCTGGACGCTGCTCACGAGAGCGCCGAGAAGGACGGCGAGGCGGGCGCGCCGGACGACGAGCCTGCCGAGCCGGGGGGCTCGTTGCCCGCCGGGTTCGGGCGCCCCGCCCGGCCGGCGCAGGTGCAGTACAGCGGCCCGGCCTACGACGCGGCACCGGGCTCGACGGGGGTGACGACCTCGGCCGGCCCGTCCGGAGGGGCCACCACCTCGCCGGACAAGCCGCAGTCGCGCAACGACCTGTGCGCGTGCGGCTCCGGACGCAAGTTCAAGCGCTGCCACGGGGATCCTCGCAACAACTGAGCCTCAGACCTCGACCATCTCCACGCAGCACCAACGGCCGGTCCGGCCTTCCAGGCGCAGCGCGATCGCCGTCGAACGGTGCCCGCGCTGCACCCGCGCGGATACCTCGGCGACGCCGTCGTCGCGCAGCTGCACGTGCAGGCTGCGCACGGCGCCCGAGCAGGGCCGGGTGCCGGACGGCCGGGGCCGCACGTGCACGACGGCCTCCAGCCGCTGGTAGAGATCGTGCGAGGTGCCGGACTGCAGCTGGTGCAGCGGACGGACCCCGGCCTGCACCTCCAGCAGCCCCTGCACGACGGCATAGGCGAAGGCGCGGGCGTCCGGCAGCAGCCGCGAGGGGGTGCGGGGCTGCTCGTGCTGTTCGTCGACGAGCCGTGCGGTCGGCGGCCGGACCAGGCTGAGCCGCCGGGCACCGAGCCGCCGCAGGGGGACGAGCGAGTGGACGGCGGGTGACCGCGACGGCCCTCTCAGCTGCTCGTCGTCGTACGGCGGCTCGCTCGCGGGCACGGGTAGCAGCCGCAGCACCGGCAGCTCGTCGCGGTCCTCGAGCGGGGCAGCGGTCAGCACGGACATGGACAGGCTCCTCAGGTCAGGGCAGGGCAGGGCAGGGCAGGGCAGGGCAGGGCAGGGCAGGGCAGGGCAGGGCAGGGCAGGGCAGGGCAGGGCAGGGCAGGGCAGGGCAGGGCAGGGCAGGGCAGGGGCTCGCCGCTACACGGACGGACCGGGCAGCTCCGGCACGGCGAGCCGGGTGCCGGGCAGGATCAGGTCCGGGTCGTCGCCGACGACCTCGCGGTTCGCCTGCCAGAACGCCGGCCAGGCCTGGGCGATGCGACGGTTGGTCGGGTGCGGGTCGCCGGCGGCGCGCAGGGCGTCGGCGGACAGGTGCCAGAGCGTGTCGCCCGGACGGACCACGACGGTGTCGCCGGAGCGTGGGCCCGCCGGCTGGTCAAAGGGAGCCCGCGTGCCGTCCGTCGGCAGCGGTGCCAGCGTCGGTGGTCGGACGGGTGCGGGCGCCGCCGGTCGGCTGGGCACAGGTGGGCTGCGGGGCTCCGGCGAGCTGTCGGGAACGCCAGCCGCGCTCGGTACGGGTGACGCGCTCGGTTCGGGTGCGGCGCTCGCTAGATGACCGATTCCAAGGGTTGGTGCGGCGTGTTGCGCTGAGGAACGCGTGGAGGGTGCCCAGGATCGGCGTTGGAACCCGACGCCGAACAGGAGGTTCGCGTGGACGCCGACCTGGACACCC
>JAABUN010002604.1_pt1 | contig 31233 bp, 19 predicted proteins | sample 5559311 | NCBI WGS metagenome assembly JAABUN01 (sample SAMN10711877, study PRJNA513370) | rock metagenome | isolation source: Antarctica rocks | place: Antarctica: Victoria Land, Siegfried Peak sud | reverse complement strand
GAGAAGGATGAAACTGCGAGGTTTAGGAACTCACTGCCGCGTTGGTCTTGGGTGCGATGCTCCTTCTCCCGCTTGCGCGGGTGCCCTCTGGGCGTGGGTGGCCGAAGGCCGGGTGAGGGCCGCAGCGAAGCGAGGACGAAAGCGCTAAATACCCCCGTTTTCCTCCACCCCCAACTCCAAAACCCGTCCCCACACACCCGCATTTCTGGCCGCAGCCTCCATCGCCGCAACCGCTTCACTCCCATCCGGCAACCACGCCAGAATCGACGGCCCCGAACCCGAAAGCGTGACGCCAAACGCGCCGTTCTCGGTTGCCGCACGCGAAATTTCCGCGAATCCGGGCACGAGCGGCGCGCGAAAATCTTGATGGATTTTGTCGCGCAGCGCTTCGCGCAGCGCCTCGAAATCACCCGCCACCAATGCACCCACCAGTAGGGCAGAGCGCGAAAGGTTGAAAACCGCGTCGGCGCGGCTGTAGCTGTCGGGCAACACGCCGCGCGCCGCTTGGGTCGAGAGTTCGGCATCGGGAATCCAGGCCGCGAAACGCGGGAAACGCGCGATGGGGACGCGAATCGCCGTCACGTCGCCGTTTTCTGCCCTCGCGCTCACCACGAAGCCGCCCAAAAGCGCGGGCGCGACGTTATCGGGGTGGCCTTCGATTTCGGTCGCCAAATCGAGCAGATTTTGAGTTGAAAGCGCGCGATGACCGTATTTTTGCGCCCATTGATTCGCCGCGACCAGACCGCCGACAATCGCCGCCGACGACGAACCGAGGCCGCGCGACAGCGGAATCTGGTTTTCCAGCGTCAAATGCACGCCCGCGACTTCCATCGAAAGCGCCGCGAAAACGCGATGCGCGGCTTGATGCGCGATGGTTTGAGGCCGCTGCAAAAGTTCGATTTCGCCTTCGCCCGCCACGCTCAATCCGTCGCTTTCGGCGATTTGGAGCGTGATGTGGTTGTGCAAAGCGAGCGCGAGACCGATGGAATCGAAGCCGGGGCCGCAATTGGCGGTCGTCGCCGGGACGCGCACCGAAACGGCGGGGGAGGAAATCGAAGCGGATGACATAAAGGGATTTCGGCAGTTTAAAGCTGGAAAGAGAAATGAGGCGCGTTGAGGCTTCAAAACAGCAACGCGGGCGACGCAAAAGTGTCCCACTTTCCTCGTTGCCGATGCGAGTTTGGTTCTTTCTCCCCGTTTTTTTAAGTTTGTCGCTCATAGTGAGCGGCGCGATGCCGGCGCGCGCCGCTGACGAGGCCGCGCCTGCTGCGACCGGCGTCGATACAACTCAAAACCTGCCCGCAAAACCGCCGACCGCGTCGGAGCGCAGCGCGCTGCGTCGCGCTCAAAACGAGCTGCGTTTGCGCGCCATGATGAGCGATTTTGGCATCGAAGCCGCCGCGCCGCAGGACGCGCTGATCGGTTATCTGGCCGAAGATGAGGCCGGAAAAAGCGCGCTGCGCGGCGCGGCGCGGCGCCTGATGATGGCGGTTCGCACCGGCACCACGCCCGAACGGATGCGCGATCTGATCGCGGTCTACAAGGCCGCCATCGACGCTGACAAAGAGCGCCGCCGCGCCGCCCAGACTACGCTCGACGCCAAAATCGGTTTCAGTCTCGACCCGCGTCTCGAAGCGACGCTCTGGCTGCTGGGTGTTTTGGGCGAAGGTCAATCCAACCTGTCGTTGGGCGCTTTAACCGCGCGCGCGCCTAAAAACGCGCCGGGCGAGGGCGGTCGTGACGCGCTTCGTGAAATCGGCGCGCGGCGCGGCAACGCGGTCGGCGGCAGCGCGGTCGGCGGCGTCGTCACCCGCAAAGCCGGGGGTTGGATCGAAGTGCGCGCCGACAACGGCACAACTGACCGTTATACGCCGTTCTGGACGGAGGAGGAGCGCACCGCTCCGGCTGCGGGCGCACCGCCTGAAAAACCGGACACCTCGCGGGCTACGCTGGAAACCCTAACCCGCGTTCAGATCGGCCAGCGCGTGCGCCTCGAATGGGCGTGGAGCGCCCGCAAACGCGTGCTGAGTCTCGACATTTTGCCGCCCGAACCCGCGCCACTGCCCGCCACCGGTCAGGCTCCAAATCTCACCGACCCGCCGCCTCCAGCGCCGGCTTATCCCGCCCCTTGAATCGGGCCACGACGCTTTCGAAATTCCCCTCAAACGCCATGAAAATCTCACTTCGCACCTCTGCACTCACCCTTCTGCTCTGCCTCGCGCCGCTTGGAGTTGGCGCGCAGGCTCAACCTGACACCAACAACGGCGCCAAAGCCGAAAATCCGGCCAATCGCGCGCCGCGCGCCGGACGGCCCGACGCCAATATGACGCCCGAAGCGCGCCTGAAATGGTTCACCAAACGGATGTTTTTGGCTCTGGGCGCCGACGAAGCGACGCAGGAAATTCTGGCGACTTTCACCCAGAACGAAACCAAAGCCCGCGAGGATTTGGCGCAAAAAGGTCAGCCGCTCCAGGAAGGTTTGCGCGCGGGCGCGCTTTCCGACACCCAGGTCGCGGCTTTGCTCAACACCTATCAAGGCGCGCTCGAAGACGAGAAAACGCGCCGCGCCAAGGCCATCGCCGACCTGGAAAAAGTCGTTGACCTGAAAAAATCGCCGAAAATCGAGGCCGCGCTCACGCTCGCCGGTCTGATTGGTGACGGGCCGATGATGGGCGGCATGGGAATGGGCGGTCGCGGTCAAAACGGACGCGGCAACGGCAACGGACGTGGCAATGGACGCGGCAACCGCCCCGACACCCCGAACAACGCCGCCGCTCAAGGCGCGTAAACGGAAAACGTGAGCGGACGGCGGTATATGGCAGCTAAAGGAGAAGAGGCTACACGTCACCAAGTTGAAGTTTCGTCATCCTGAGCCTGCGAAGGATCTCAAGTTGCAGCTTGCAAAACAAGACAGTGACTTGAGATCCTTCGCAGGCTCAGGATGACGAAACTGACATTGCAGCCACTCCAACTTGAGCTGCTATAGCAGCTCAAGTTGGTGACGTGTAGCCTCTTCTCCTTTAGCTGCCATAATTTCCGCTTTCTGGTTCTCCAAGGCGCCAAAAAAGGCGGCAAACTCAAAGTTTGCCGCCTCTTTTGGCGTTTCTAATCGCGGATTAATCCCCATCAGCGTCCCGAAAACGCGAGTGTCGCCGCTTCGAGCGAACTTCGTTCGCGCCCGGTCACAATCGCGCCAATCAGCAAGCCTTTGACGCCGGTTTTTTGCAGCGCGGGCACATCCGATGGCACGATTTTCTTTTGCGAAGGCACGATGATGGGCACGCTGAGTTTCTGAGCCAAGGCGCGATATTGGCTGAGATCGAGGCCCGACAGCGGAAGTCCATAGCTTTCGTGACCCAAAATCGAGGCTTCACACAGCGTCATGCCGAGCGCTTCGAAACCGGCGAATTCGTCCCAATTTCCGCCGTGAAACGCGGCCATCATGATGCTGAGATCGCTCTGTTCAAAGACCCAGGCCGGTGCGTCGGCGGGATAAGCGTCGAAATAATCGATGCCGATTTGCGCCAGTTCGCGGAAATCGGCGGGCGAGGCGAAATTGCTCAAAGTCCCCGGCACCACGCCGACATTAGCGCCGAATTCACGCGCCAACTCGGTGATTTGGGCGAGTTTGGGGCGCTCTTCGCGGAGCGGGCCAAAGCGCGTGCCGGACGCGAAATGTTCGACGTTGATGTGAACTTTAAGGCCCTGTGCGCCCGCGCCCAGAGCGGCGCGCGCTAACTCGATGTCGTTGCCGGGCAGCGAAACCAGCAATGTCCATGCGTTCTGCTGAAGTTGGGTTTGAAGTTGGGTTTGAAGTTGGGTTTGAAGTGGGTTCATATTTAGACCGCACTGACGAGTTGGCGCAAAACATACGGCAAAATCCCGCCGTGGAGAAAGTATTCGACCTCAATCGGCGTGTCGATTCGCACTTTGACTGTCACTTCTTGCGATGTGCCGTCTTTGCGATGAATCACCAAAGTTGCGTCCATTTGCGGCGAAAGCTCGCTCAGGCCCAGCAAATCGAAAGTTTCATCGCCGACTAAATTCAAACTTTGCGCGGTGTCGCCTTCCTTGAATTGGCAGGCCAAAACGCCCATTCCGATCAAATTGGAGCGATGAATGCGCTCGAAACTCTGCGCGATAACGGCTTTGACGCCCAAAAGTCGCGTGCCCTTGGCGGCCCAGTCGCGCGAACTGCCGGTGCCGTATTCCTGGCCCGCAATCACAATCAAAGGCACATCCGACGCCTGATATAAAGTCGAAGCGTCGAAAATCGACATTTGCTCGCCTTCGGGCTGATGAATCGTCACGCCGCCTTCGACGCCGGGCACCATCAGGTTTTTGATGCGAACGTTGGCGAAAGTGCCGCGCGTCATCACGCGGTCGTTGCCGCGCCTTGAGCCATACGAGTTGAAATCTTCAATCGCCACGCCGTGCTGTTGCAGATATTTTCCGGCGGGACTCGATGGTTTGATGGCTCCGGCGGGCGAAATGTGGTCGGTGGTGACCGAATCGCCGAAAATTCCGAGCGGACGCGCGGCTTTGATGTCGCTCGAAACCCCGGCGCTCATGCCGAAATTGGTGAAAAACGGCGGTTCTTGGATATAAGTCGAAGCCGTGTCCCAGGCATATTGGTCGCCGCTCGGCGCTTCGACTTGCGCCCACAGCGGGTTCTGGCCCTCGAAATCGGAATACATTTTGTGATACGTCTCGGCATCGAAAGCGAGTTTCAAGGCTTCGTCGATTTCCGCCGTGGTGGGCCAAACGTCTTTCAAATACACGTCATTTCCAGCCGAATCGCGGCCCAGCGGTTCGTTTTCAACATCCAAATCGATGCGGCCCGCGAGCGCGAACGCGACCACAAGCGGCGGACTCATCAGGAAGTTGGCTTTGACCGATTGATGAACGCGCGCCTCGAAGTTGCGATTGCCGGACAAAACCGAGGCGACCACGAAATCGTTGTCCACAATCGCTTTTTCGAGGTGCGGATCGAGCGGCCCGGAGTTGCCGATGCAGGTCGTGCAGCCGTATCCGACGGTGAAAAAGCCGAGTTTGTCGAAGGAATCCTGCAATCCGGTTTTTTCGAGATATTCGGTCACCACGCGCGAGCCGGGCGCGAGACTGGTTTTGACCGTGGGGCGCACTTTCATGCCCTTTTCGACGGCTTTTTTGGCCAGCAAACCCGCCGCGAGCATCACTGAAGGATTTGAAGTGTTGGTGCAGCTCGTAATGGCCGCGATCACCACGTCGCCGTGACCCAGTTCCGATTGTTTGCGCGGATATTCGCGGTCGATGTCGCGCTGCGAAGCCTGGGTTGGCGAATCGTGTTCCACGCGGTCGGGCGTGGGACGGTTGCTCATCATTTCGACTTCGGTGACGGCGGCGGTGTCGTCTTTGGTTTGCAAACCGGACGGATCGGTCGAAACCGGCACGGTTTCCATCGCCTGCTCGCCGCCGCCGGCGATGACTTCGCCGCGCTCGTTGCCCAGCATGAGCGGAATGTGTTTGCCGAGTTCCTCCGCCGCTTTGTTGAAGCCGCTTTGCGTCAGCGGTTGCGAAAACAGTTCGGTGAACTTTTCTTTCAAATGGGTGAGTTCGATGCGATCTTGCGGGCGCTTTGGCCCGGCGACAGCGGGTTGCACGCTGCTTAAATCGAGTTCCAATTGCTGCGAATAATCGATGTCGCCGAGTTGCGGAATGCCGAAAAGTCCCTGCGCCGCGTAATAATTTCGCACCGTTTCGATGAGTTCGGCGGGCCGTCCCGTCGCGCTGAGATATTTGAGGGTTTCTTCGTCGGTCGGGAAAAATCCCATGGTGGCGCCGTATTCGGGCGCCATATTGCCAATCGTGGCGCGGTCGGGGAGCGACAAATTGCGCGTGCCTTCGCCGAAAAACTCCACGAATTTGCCGACGACTTTGGCATTTCGCAGCATTTGCGTCAGTGCCAAAACTAAATCGGTCGCCGTCACGCCTTCTTTTAATTTCCCGGTCAAATTGACGCCGACGACATCGGGCGTCAGAAAATAAACCGGCTGGCCGAGCATTCCGGCTTCGGCTTCGATGCCGCCCACGCCCCAGCCGACGATTCCCAATCCGTTAATCATCGTGGTGTGCGAGTCGGTGCCAACCAGGGTGTCGGGATAAGTCACGCCGTCTTTTTGCAACACGCCTTTGGCGAGATATTCCAGATTGACCTGATGCACGATGCCGATGCCCGGCGGGACGACGGAAAAGGTGTCGAAGGCTTGCATTCCCCACTTCAAAAACTGGTAACGGCTCGCGTTGCGCTTGAATTCGATGTCCATATTGAGCATCAAAGCGTTGGGCACGTTGGCGAAATCGACTTGAACGCTGTGATCGACTACCAAATCGACGGGCACCAGTGGCTCGATGATCTTGGCGTCTTTGTCCATGCGGCTCGCCGCCGACCGCATCGCGGCGAGGTCAACGAGCAAAGGCACGCCGGTGAAATCTTGAAGCACGATGCGCGCCACGACGAAGGGAATTTCCTCGGTGCGCGGTGCGTTGGGCTTCCAACTCGCCAAGTTTTCGATGTCTTCCTGCGAGATTTTGAGGCCGTCATAATTGCGAAGCACCGATTCGAGAACGATACAGATCGAAACCGGCAGGCGCGAGACGTTGAAACCGTGTTTTTCGAGCGCGGGCAGCGAATAAAACTGGGATTGTTGGCCGTTTGAGGTGGGAAAAGTTTGAAGTGAGTCGAAAAGGGAGTGGGACATAATAGGGAGAACCTGAATCAAAGGCTGTGTATTTCATTTTGCGGCGATTTCCGGGGCATTGGCAAGCGCTAAAGGCGCCTAACTGCCCGCTTTCAGGGGACTTTTGCGCCCAGAATCAACATCCGCTGCTGGGCGAAGCTGATCTGGGCTTTGGTGTTGCCCCACAATGTCCATGCGGTGTCGAGCCTGTGGCCGGTGGGCGAACTCAGAACCTGTTGGGCGCGCTTCCAATCGCGGTTTTCAAAGGCTAACGCCAACCGCGCGCCTTGAACTGAAATCGAAGTCGGATGGCGCTTTTGCAGCACTTCCAACCCGCGCGCGGCGCGCTGGTAATCATAGTGGAAATCTTTGGAGAGTCCGCCGGTGACCTGCTCCAGATGCCACATCACGCGCGCGTAAAAGATCTCGCCCTCCGCGCCGCCAATTTGGGCGGCGCGCGCTTCGATCATGGTCAGCGCTTCGCCCGGCGCGCCAAACCAGCGCGGCAAAAGATGGATCGCGCGGGTGCGATAAAGCGGCAGATAATTGGGAAATCGGCGGGTTCCGGCCTGGAAAATTTGGTCGAGATATTGGCGCGGCGCGCCCGAAAGCAAACCGGCATCGAGCGCCACGACAAAGGCGAGCGGCGATTGAAACGCGCTGGGCGGCAGATTTTTGAGCCTTTGGCTGCTCTGGGCGAGCGCGGCGTCGATTTTGGCGCGCATCGCGGGCGTAATGGTCGAAGCGTAGCCGTCGCCGCGCGCGCGCCATCCGGTATCCGTCCACATCTTGATTTCCGCCAGCCGGGCCAGATCGGAGCGCGGTCGCGCCGCGCGCCACGCCGCCACGCGGTTTTGCTGGGATGACACGCTTTCGGCGCCGCCGCTGAGTCCACCCAACCAGAAAGCCAGATAAGGCGTTCCTTTGGCGTTGCTCGCGTTGGATTTTTGCAATTGTGCGGCGATTTTTTCGATTTCGTCGTATTTTTTGGCGCCCAACAGCGCGGCGGCTTTGGCCTGCCACTCGTCCTGCTCGCGCGATGCCTCGCCCTGCAACCATTCTATCGGTCGCAGTTTCAAGCCGGGGAAATTGCGGCGCACCGAGCGCGTCGTGTTGAGCCAACCCTCGCCCTGGCGCTTGGAAGCGGGATGGAGAGCGAACAGCTTTTCCCAGCCTTGGATCGAAGTTTCGACATCGCCGAGCATATAAGCGGCGCGCGCCTGAGCGAAATAAGCCTTCGATTCGCCGGGATGCGCTTTTTGCCAGTTTCGTCCGGCCTGCAACAAACCTTTCCAATCGCCCTTGTTGTCCAGGGCTTGAAACGTCGCCGTTAGGTCGGCTGTCGCTTCGGTTTTTGGTGGTGTTTTAGAAATTGCCACGGGCGCGGGCTGGTCTTCGCCTGACGCATTGTGGCAACCACTCACTCCCAATCCCGACAACACCACCGCGATTCCGCCAAAGATTTTCATTTTTTGAGTTGGCACCCGCGCGATTGGACTTGTCAAGCGCCGCGCAGTTCGGGGTGCGTGCCCGCTTTCGCTAAAATGATTGGGAAGTTCTTCACGCTCCGTTTCGGCGGTTCGCCAGTCCTTTTTCTCATGCGTTTCTCCCGTTTTCTCCCGCTTTTCGCGTTTCCTCTGGCCGCAACCTTGATTTCCGGTTGTGGCGGGCAGGAAAAGTTTGCCAACAGTAACGTCGCGGTTTCCGACCAAGACCGGACGGATAAAGACCTCGCCATCGCGCAAAACGGCGCCGTCGTCGAACCGGCGTCGCTGCCGGGCAAATATGGCGGGAAAATGACCGACGCTTCGCCCGGCGACCCGAAAACTTTCAACCTGTGGGTCGCGGGCGATGCCACCTCAAGCGGCGCGGTCGGCGCGCTCTATTCGGCGCTTATCGAACGCAACTCTTACACGCTGCAATGGGAAAGCGCGCTCGCCGAACTGCCCAAAGTTTCCGCCGACGGCCTGACGTGGACTTTCACCATGAAGCCGGGATTGAAGTGGAGCGATGGCGCGCCCATCACGGTCGATGACGTGATTTTCACGCTCGATGTGATTTATGACGAGAAAGTGCAGACCAACTTCCGCGAAGGCATGATTTTGGACGCGCCCGACGGAAAAGGCGGTTTCAAGCGCGTGCCGCTCAAATATCGCAAGGTCGATGGCGCCAACGTCGAGTTCAAATTCCCCGTCAAATACGCGCCCGCCCGCGATATTTTGAATTTTTCCATCGCGCCCAAGCACAAATTGGAGAAGTTGTGGAAGCAGGGCCAACCCAAGGAGACCGCTTTCAACCCGGCGTGGGGCGTCGATGTCGATGTCAAGGAGTTGGTGTCGAGCGGGCCGTGGATTATCACCGATTACAAACCCGGTCAGCGCATCGTTTACGGGCGCAACCCGAACTATTGGAAAAAAAGCGACACCGGCCAGCAACTGCCCTTTTTGGATCAATACGTCAACCTCATCGTGCCGGATTTCAACACCACGACGCTGAAGTTTTTGGCGGGCGACACCGATGTTTTGAGCGTGCAGCAGACCGATTACAAGACGGTTAAAGCCAAGGAAAAAAGCGGCAACTTCACGGTTCGCAACCTCGGCCCGACGTTTTCGACGGCTTATCTGGGTTTCAACCTCAATATGCAGTCGAAGCCCGCCAAAGAGAACCCGGAACTCTTCAAGCTCTTCAACGACACGCGGTTTCGTCAGGCGGTCTCACACGCGGTTGACCGCGACAAACTGGTTCGCAACGTTTATGACGGTCTGGCGCGGCCCGGTTATGGCCCGGAATCGCCCGCCAATAAAGTTTTTTATTCGGACGAAGTGCCCAAAACCACTTTCGATCTGGAGAAAGCCAAGAGTTTGCTCGCGGAAATCGGTCTCAAAGACGGTAACGGCGACGGCATTTTGGAGCTTCCGAGCGGCAAACCCGTGACGTTCAACATCATCACCAACGTCGAAAACAAGCTGCGCGTCGGAATTGCGACCATCGTTTCGTCGGATTTGCGAAAAATCGGCATCGACGCCAAGTTCACGCCGCTCGCGTTCAATTCGGTGATCTCCAAACTCGACAACAAACCCCAGCCGGGCAAGCCGTATCCGCCCTTCGACTGGCAAGCGGTGATTCTGGGCTGGACGGGCGGCATCGAACCCAACAACGGCAAGAACATCTGGATGAGCGCGGGCAACTTCCATCAGTGGGATCCGTATCAGCAAAAGCCGCATCGCCCGTGGGAGGCCAAAATCGACGAACTGTTTCGCCAGGGCGCGCAGGAACTCGACGAAACCAAGCGCAAAGCGATTTACCTCGAATTTCAAAAGATCGTCGCCGAGCAGCAGCCGTTCATCTACACCGTCGTTCCCGACGCGATTTCGGCGCTCAAAAACAAATACGGCAACATCAAACCCTGTCCGGTGGGCGGCGTGACCTGGAATATCGAGGAAATCTTCGACCAGAGCGCGACGCGGGACAAGCCTTGAAGGCGCGAGGCTTTAGGCTTTAGGCGCGAGGCTTTAGGCGTGAGGTGCGAGGCATATTTTGCCACTTCCCTCGCGCCTCGCGCCTAAAACCTAAAGCCTCAAAAAAGGAGTGTTATGGAGCAGGGATTTCGCGGTTTGATTGCTTGGCAGAGGGCTAAAGAGTTGGCGATTCGGATTTATCGGTTAACTGGAGAGGGGAACTTCTCGCGGGATTTTGGGTTGCGGGATCAGTTGCGCCGCGCAGCGGTGAGTGTGCCCAGCAACATTGCTGAAGGCGATGAGCGCGATGGAGATGGCGAGTCGGTCTACTTTTTCCGAGTCGCAAAGGGTTCTTTAGCCGAAGTCAGAACCCAACTCGAAATCGCCAGTGCTGTCGGTTACTTCCCTCACAACGTGTTTCTTGAATTGGATGACGAATGCGCCCAAATCTCCCGCATCCTCGGTGCCTTAATCCGCGCCCGCAAAACAGCTAAAGCCGAAGCCTCGCGCCTAAAGCCTCGCGCCTAAAGCCTCGCGCCTAAAGCCTCGCGCCTAAAGCCTCGCGCCTAAAGCCTCGCGCCTAAAGCCTCTCCCCCATGTCCCGATTCATCTCGCGGCGCTTGCTGCAAATCATCCCGCTGTTGCTCGCCATCACGCTGATCTCCTTTGGCGTGATGCAAATCGCGCCCGGCGATTACCTCGATGCGCTGCGCGGCCAGCCCACGATTCGGCCCGAAACCATCGAACGGCTGCGCCTCGCGTTTGGCCTCGACAAACCCTGGTATGTTCAGTATTTCCGCTGGCTCGGCAACGCGATTCAGGGCGATTTCGGCTACTCGTTCACCTATAAAATCGGCGTTTTTACGCTCATCGGGCAACGGCTTTATTACACCTTTCTGCTCTCGTTCTGGTCAACCGTGTTCGCGTGGAGCGTTGCGATTCCGCTTGGCATCTACATCGCCACCCACCGCAACGGTTTCGCGGACAGATTCGCCAATTTCATCGCGTTCGCGGGCATTTCGATGCCGGGATTCTTCGTGGCGCTGCTGGCGATGTGGTTCGCACAGGAACGCGGCATTTTTCCCGTCGGGCAGGCCACCAGCGTCAATTACGACTCGTTTTCGCACCTGGGCAAAATCTGGGACACGAGTTGGCACCTGATTCTGCCGGTTTTGGTCTTGGGAACGCGCGGCGTCGCCGGGCTGATGCGCCAGATGCGCGGCAACGTCTTAGAAACTCTCGGCGAAAACTACATTCTCGCGGCGCGCGCGCGCGGCCTTAGCGAGCGCAAAGTCATCTGGAAACACGCGTTTCGCAACTCGATCAACCCGCTGATCACGCTTTTTGGCTTTGAACTCTCCGGCCTGCTGGCGGGTTCGGCGCTGGTGGAAAACGTGATGGCGTGGCCGGGACTGGGCCAACTTTTGCTGCAAGCCGTTCAAGCGCGCGATCTTTATGTGGCGATGGGTAGTTTCGTGATGGGCACGGTGCTGCTCATCGCGGGCAACCTCGTCGCCGACCTGTTGCTGGCTTTCACCGATCCACGCATCAAATTCTCGTGAAAATCAACTCCGACCCGCGCCCCGACGACATCGCCGACGACACTGCGCCGCCCGAACCGCCCGCCGCTTCGAGCGAAGGCACTTTGACGGCAGCGCCCGCGCTCGACCCCCAGAATTTGACCGATGCCAGCGCCGACGCGGGAATCGACCGCCGCGCCGCCGGGCAAATGCTCACCGGTCGCGCCGCGCGCGATCTGCCGGTCGCGCGCTCGCCGATTCAACTCGCGTGGCGCGAACTGAAGAAAAATCGGCTCGCCATTCTCGGTTTGTGGACGCTGTGCGCGCTCTATCTAACCGCGATTCTCGGCCAGTTCATCGCGCCCTTCGACTATCAAGACCAAAACCCGCAAGGCGTCAACGCCAGCTACCATCCGCCGATGAAACTGCGTTTTCGGGACGCGCAAAGCGGCGCTTTTTCGCCTTTGCCCTTCGTTTACGCCACCAAATATCAGAACGGCGAATGGCTGCCCGATCCGACCAAAAAACTGCCGCTGCGCTGCTTCATTCACGGCACGCCCTATAAATTGTGGGGCTTCATCCCGACCGACATCCATCTTTTCGGCGCGGAAAACGGCCCGGTTTTCCTCCTCGGCACCGACACCTTTGGCCGCGACTACTTTTCGCGCTTGCTTTACGGCTCGATGATCTCGCTTTCGGTCGGATTCATCGGCATCGCCATCACTTTCACGCTGGGAATGCTCGTCGGCGGCATCGCGGGATACTACGGCGGGCGCACCGACGACCTCATCATGCGCGGCTGCGAAATCATGATGAGCGTCCCTGATTTCTATCTGTTGCTCGCGCTCGCGGCGGCGCTGCCCCCAACTTTGCCGCCGGTCGTGGTTTATTTGCTAATCATCGTGATTTTGAGCTTTGTCGGCTGGGCGGGCATGGCGCGCATCGTGCGCGGCATGGTCTTAAGCGTGCGCGAACGCGAATTCGTCGAAGCGGGCCGCGCGCTGGGACTTTCCGATTTGCAAATCATCACGCGCCACATTTTGCCCTCGACCTTCACTTACGCCATTATCGCCGCCACCATGAGCGTGCCCGGCTACATCCTCGCCGAAGCCGGACTTTCGTTTCTGGGACTTGGAATCCGCGACCCGATGGCGAGTTGGGGCAATATGCTGTCCGCCGCGCAGGATTTGTCCACTTTCACCGAACGCCGCTGGATCATCGCGCCCGCCGTGGCGATTTTCATCACCACGCTCGCCTTCAACTTCCTCGGCGACGGTTTGCGCGACGCGCTCGATCCGAAATCACGCAAGTTGGGCTAAATAAATCCACCGCAAAGGCGCAAAGACGCAAAGAAATTCAAAAAACTTTGCGCCTTTGCGGTCAATTGTTTTTAAAATCTCCTACTCACCATGTTTCAACCCTTTGAAGGCACGCCCAACTATCCGACTTTAGAAAAAGAAGTTTTGGAATGCTGGGAAACCCGCCAAATCTTCCAAAAACTCCGCGCCCAAACCGCCAATGGCGCGCCTTTCGATTTCCAGGACGGCCCCATCACCGCCAACAACCCGATGGGCGTGCATCACGCCTGGGGCCGCACTTACAAAGACATTTTCAATCGCTTTTACGCGATGCAAGGCCGCAAACTCCGCTGGCAAAACGGTTTCGACTGCCAGGGCTTGTGGGTCGAAGTCGAAGTCGAAAAGGCGCTCGGTTTCAAGGGCAAACCCGACATTTTGGCGTTCGGCATGGACAATTTTTCGCGCGCCTGCCGCGAGCGCGTCGATAAATACGCCGCAGTTATTTCCGAGCAATCGAAGCGTCTGGGAATGTGGATGGATTGGGAACGCTCCTATTTCACCTATGACGATTCCAACATCGAAGGCATCTGGGGTTTTCTGAAAAAGTGCCACGACGAAGGCTGGCTCGCGCCCGATTACCGCGTCATGCCATGGTGCCCGCGCTGCGAAACGTCTTTAAGTCAGCACGAAAGCGCCGATTCGTATAAGGAAATCACCCATCGCAGCGTGTTTTTGAAGTTTCCGATTGGTGCCGCCTCGCCTTTGGTCACACGGGCGCCCGATTCGGCTCTGGAAAGCCGTCCAACATCGCTCGAAAACGAAGTGCTGTCGGTCACCAATCAGGAATTGGCTTCGATTGATCTCGGCTTGCCCAACGACGATGATGCCTCGCTCGCCGGAGTCGATATTCTGGCCTCGCTGGGCGCGCCTGCCGATGCGAGTCGTTTCGCAAACGATTATTTCTTGGTGTGGACGACGACGCCGTGGACACTGACCGCCAACGTCGCGCTCGCGGTCAATCCCGAACTCACTTATGTTCGCGCCCAAACCGATGACATCACGGTGATTCTCTCCAAAGGCACGGCGCAAACTGCGCTCAAGCCGGGTTATGAAATCATCGAAGAAATCTCCGGCGCCGAACTCGTTGGTCTGACTTATTCCGGGCCGTTCGATGACATTCCCGCGCAAATTGAAAGCGAAAAACTCGCGCCGCGCCGCGTTGTGGCGGCGGATTGGGTTGGCGAAACCGAAGGCACCGGCATCGTTCATATCGCGCCCGGCTGCGGCGCCGACGACTTCGAACTTGGAAAAGCCGAAAATTTGGGCTTCATCACGCCGGTCACATCGAGCGCACATTTCAAAAGCGAATGCGGCGACGCTTTGGCCGGACTTCACGCGCTCGAAGATGCCGAAACCGTGTTCGCGGAACTCGAAAAACGCGGGCGAATGTATCGGATTCAGCGCTACAAACACTCCTATCCGCACTGCTGGCGCTGCGCGCACGAGCTGATTTTCTTTGCCACGCAGGAATGGTTCATCAAAGCCGACGCGGGCGAGCGTCCGGCGCGCGGGCGTTTGCAGCGTGCCGCATCCGAAGTGAAATGGGTGCCGGAATACGCCGGAAAGCGAATGCAGGATTGGCTCAACAACATGGGCGACTGGAATATCTCGCGCAAACGCTTTTGGGGTTTGCCGCTGCCGATTTACCGTGATGGCGACACCTGGGAAGTCATCGGAAGCCGCGCCGAACTGCGCGCGCGCGCCGTTTCGCCGGAAAAAGTCGATGCTTTGCCGGAACTCCATCGCCCGTGGATCGACGACATCGAAATCTATGCGCGTGACGGCAAAACCATCCTGCGCCGCGTGCCCGAAGTCGGCGATGCGTGGCTCGACGCGGGCATCGTGCCGTTTTCGACCGTCGGTTATAGCGGCGCGAGCGATATTCGGATGCCGGAACTGAAAATCGGCTCGGAAAGCGAGTGGAAAAGCGCCGATCTGATCACCGAAATGCGCGAACAGGTGCGTTTGTGGTTCTTTTCGATGCTGTTTATGGGCGTCGCGCTCGAAGATAAAGCGCCGTATCAAACCGCGATGGTTTACGAGACGATGCTCGATGAAAACGGCGAGAAAATCTCTAAAACCCGCAAAAACGGCGTGCCTTACGATGAAGCGGTCGAAACGCTGGGCGCCGATCCGATGAGATGGACTTTCGCGGGCAACACGCTCACCAAAGACATCCGTTTCGGCCTCAAACCGATCCACGAAAGCGCGCGCAAACTGCTGACTTTGTGGAACGTTTATGGGTTTTTCGTGACTTATGCCAATTTGGATAATCCCGATCTTCGGGGCGCGGGCGGGACGCCCGCGCCCCGAAACATTCTCGATAAATGGATTTTGGCGCGCTTGCAGACTTGCATTTTGGGCGCGACCAAAGCGGTGGAATCGGTCGAAATCGCCGGAATCACTCGCGAAGTCGAGGCGTTTGTCGAGGATTTATCGAATTGGTATGTGCGCCGCAGTCGTCGTCGCTTTTGGAAATCGGACAGCGATTCCGACAAACAAAGCGCCTATCGCACGTTGCATCATGTTTTGCTGACGCTTTCCAAACTCATCGCGCCGGTGATCCCGTTTTCGGCGGAATTTATCTATCGTAACCTGAGCGCGCCGCTCCAAAACGCGCCGGAAAGCGTGCATTTGTGCGAATGGCCCAAAGTCGATGAAAAGTGGCGCGACGAGGAGTTGGTGGCGCAGGTCGCGGGCGTTTTGCAGGCGGTTTCGCTGGGGCTTTCGGCGCGCAAAGACTCGAAAATCCGCGCCCGCCAGCCGCTTTCCAAAGCCTTGATTCAAGCGCCGAACGCTTTGGGCCGATTGGGAATCGAAGCGTGGGCCGAAACCATCAAAGACGAACTCAACGTCAAGCAAATCGAGCTTTTGGACGACGCAGGCGATTTGGTGACGTATTCGTTGAAAGCGAATTTGCCCGTCGTTGGCAAGCGTTTCGGCAAACAAGTCGGCGCTTTGCGCGGGCTTCTCGAAAACGCCGAACCAAACGAGGCCAAGCGCATCGGCGAAGCGGTCAAACGCGGCGAATCGGTCGAAATCGAGCTAAATGGCGAACGCGTAACGCTTGAAGCGGGCGATATTTTGGTGATGACGCAGCAGCAAAGCGGCTTTTCGTTCGCATCCGAAGGCGGTTGGAGCGTCGCACTCGATACCTCTTTGACGCCGGAACTCGAACTCGAAGGACTGGCGCGCGATTTCGTGCGCGCGGTGCAGCAAACGCGCAAAGATTCGGGTTTGGAAGTCTCGGATCGGATCGTGATTCTGGTGGTTGACGCCGAAAATTCGCGTTTGCCCGCGGTTTTGGAAGCGTTCGGCGAATATGTTCAATCGGAAACTCTGGCGGATGAGTTGCGGTTTGTGTTGGGTGATTATCCGGGGTTGGGCCAGGCGAAAATGGGCGAGGAAACGCTGCGTTTGGGGGTGGAGAGGAGTGGAGTTGAGACGGCGTGATAAAAATTGCAGGTGCGATGCGGGCATATAAAATACCCGGCAAGCGGGCCTTTGGCCGGGCGTCCGTTGGACGCATCTCACCTGCAACTTCGGTTAGTTGCGCCTTTTCCCGGCAGTTGCAACTTCCTGCGTCCAACGGACGCCCGGCCAAAGGCCCGCTTGCCGGGTATTTTATATGCCCGCCTTTGCTGAACCAATTCCAAACCCTCATTCAAATTCATGCGCCGCAGCAAAATCGAAGTTTTTATCCACTACGTTTGGGCCACCAAACACCGTGAACCATTCCTGCAAGACCCCCAAATCGAGCGGCGTATTTACCGTTGTATTCAAAGCGAGGCGGAAAAACTCGGTTGCGCTGTGGTGGCTCTGAACGGGATGCAAGATCACGTCCATTTGCTGCTCCAAATGCCCGCAACTGTTACTATTTCGCACATCGCCAAGCAAACCAAAGGCATCTCCTCGACTTTCGCGCGTGAAAAGCTCTTCGGCGGCGACGCGTTCGATTGGCAGGAAGGCTACGCCGCCCTCAGTGTCAGCCCGCGCCAGGTCGCCAAAATCAAGGAATACGTGCAAAACCAAAAACAACATCACGCTCAAAACACGATCCAACCGCTGTGGGAAGAGTGCGACGAGGCCAATTCGTGATTTTCGATTCCGCGTTTTGGCCGCGCCCGCGTTTTGTCACGGGTGGCGGCGATGCTCTGGTCGCGCTCGAAGTTTGCGGCGACTTTCCGGCCCCAATGCCAACCGATTTCGCCGTTGATGGCTTGAAAATCTCGGTCGCAACCAACGATTTCGCGCGTTTTGGCGAAGCGGAAAGTGAAATGCTGCGCGTTTCGAGTCCCTCCGCCGCGCCCGCTATCGAAGCCGCGCCGCAAATCGTTTCGATTCGCGGCATCGTGCCCGATCCGCCCGATTTGGAGTATTTACGGCGTTCGCTCGGTTTCATCTACGATTTGCTGCAAAACGGCGGCGTGGGCGTGATCGACCCGCAAACTTTGCAGGTTTTCTCGCCCGCGCAGTGGGAAAATACCTTTTGGAGCGGCGCGTTCGAGCCGACTTCGCACGCCACGATTTTGCTGTCGCCCGAAGCGGATAAAATCTGGCTCCACACGCGCGGAATGCGCTTGTTCGGGCGTCCCGATGTTTCCTGTCACGGCGTCAGAGCCGCAGAAGTGGAAAAATTACAGCCGGTTTTCAACGGACTGATACGAATGCAAGCGGCGGGCGCGCTCATTCCTGACGGCCAAATTGTTCAAGCGGTTGGCATCGAAAATCGTTTGATTTGTCGCCCGCGCGGCAGTTTGGACGACCCTGATTTCGATAATTTTCATCTCGAACTCGAATGGGAAGGAGCGCGGCTGTGAAGAATTCGGGCTTATAAAAACCCGTCTGGCGAGCCTTCGGCTGGGCGTCCTCTGGACGCATGGAGGGCAACTGCCTCGAACTCGTGCCATTGCCTCGAAGTTGCTGCTACGAGCGTCCAGTGGACGCCCAGCCGAAGGCTCGCCAGACGGGTTTTTTATCAGCCCGGAGATAAGCCCGGCCCGATTTCCCCACATTCCTAACCATGCCGCTTTTCTTTCTCGCCGCGATTCTCAGCTTCGCGCTCGACCAACTCTCCAAAATCGGCGTTCGCCGCGCGCTTTCCGTCGGCGAAACGCGCGATTTGTGGCCCGGCGTCATCCATCTCGAACACGTCCAGAATCATGGCGCGGCGTGGGGCGTTTTGAGCGGTCAAAAATGGCTTCTCGTCGCTTTTACGCTGCTGGTGATCGGCGTAATCGTCCATTCGGCGCGCGAAGTGACGAGTCGCGGCGCGCTCGCGGCGCTGGGTTTTGGCCTGATTCTGGGTGGCGCGTGCGGAAATCTGTTCGACCGCATTTGGTTTGGTCATGTCACCGATTTTTTCGATCTCGACACGCCGATTCGCGCGGTGCGGACGTTTCCGGTCTTCAATGTCGCCGATAGCGCGCTCACGGTGGGCGTGATTTTGATGCTGCTCTCGCTTTTCCTGACGCGCCCGCCGAAAAGTAGCGCGTCGGCTTAAACTCGATTTCTCATGCGTCCCATTCTCGCTATTATTCCCGCGCTTCCCGCCGCGTTTCTGCTTCCCATTGCCCTCGTCGCGTTTCTGGCCGGCGCAATGGCGGCGTTTCGTCTCAAAAGCGCCGCGCCGCTCTTTTTCGCGCTCGGTGTCGCGTTTTTGGGGTATTTGTGGAGCCGCCAATCCATCACCTTGCACTCCTACGGCCTGTTTTTGGTGGTCGGATTCTTCCTTTCGACGTGGCTGGCGTGCCTTGAAGCCAAACGGCGCGGTTACGATCCCAACATCATTCTCGACGCCGCGATGCCCTTGCTTTTGGTCTCGATTGCACTCTGCCGCGTCTTGTATTTCCTGGTTTATCCCGATCAGTGGCGCGGATTCGGCGAGTTTTTGCAGATTTGGAATGGCGGTTTGAGCTTTCACGGCGCCATCGTCGGCGCGCTCGGCACGCTCGCCTATTTTTCCTGGGCGCGCAAAATTCCTTTCGGCACGCTCTGCGACACGATCTCGCCCGGTATGTTTTTGGGATATGGCGTGGGTCGCGTCGGCTGTTTCATGAACGGCTGTTGCTACGGCCACGCCAGCGATTTGCCGTGGGCGGTGCGTTTTCCCGAAGAAACCAACCGCGCTTTGCTTACGCCGCCCTCGCATCCGGCGCAGCTTTATTCGACGTTTCTGGCGCTGATTCTCTTCGCGGTGATGTGGAAGGTGCGCGACAAGCCCGCCTTCAATCGCTTTCCCGGCCAGTTGGCGATGCTGCTTTTGGCTTTTTACGCGATTGAACGCTTCATCATCGAGATTTTCCGGTCGGGCGCGACGGCGCCGGTCGCTTTCGATTGGCTGACCAAAGCGCAGCTCGCTTCGGTCGTCGGACTGGTAGTTTTGGCGCTGCTTTACGGCGTGCTGGCGCGGCGCCCGCGTCTCTCTTCGGCGCGCTCGCAATCTCTCGAAAATGTTTCCTCCGGTTGAAAGCGCCGACGAAGACGGATTTTTGTGCTGGGGCGGGCGATTATCGACCGCGACGCTGCTTTTGGCGTATCGCAGCGGCATTTTCCCCTGGCCGCACCAGGGCGCGCCGATTCTGTGGTTCGCGCCGCCGCGCCGCACGCTGTTATGGTGCGACGAACTCCATATCGGCACGCGCTTGAAGCGCGCTTTGAAAAATCGGCCCTTCGAAATCCGCGTCGACACGCAATTTGAAGCCGTGATGCGCGAATGCGCCGCGCCGCGCGAAAGCGACCGTAAAGAAGGTCACGTCGGCACCTGGATCACGCCTGCGATGCAACGCGCGTATGCGGTTTTGCACCGTCAGGGTAACGCGCACAGCGTCGAGGCGTGGCGAAATGGCGAACGGGTCGGCGGTTTATACGGCGTGCAAATCGGCGCTTATTTCTGCGGCGAATCGATGTTCGCGCAGCAAAGCAACGCCTCGAAAGCGGCGCTGGTGTGGCTGGTCGAGCATCTGCGGAGTCGCGGCGCGAGTTGGCTCGATTGCCAGATGATGACACCGCATTTCGAGGCGTTGGGCGCGCGCGAAGTCGAGCGGGAAGTGTTTATGGAGATGTTGGGGCGGGAAGTGGAACGGGAAATTGGGTTGTTTGAGGCAGTTTGAAGTGTGTCCTCGCTCCGCTGCGGCCCTCACCCGGCTCGCTTTGGCTCGCCACCCTCTCCCGCAAGCGGGAGAAGGATTTTCGTGTTCCTCGTAACCAGAAAGTTGACGAACCGCGAAAGTTGCAACTAACGCGGGACACCAAAAACCCTCTTCCGCTTGCGGGAGAGGGTGGCGAGCCAAAGCGAGCCGGGTGAGGGCCGCAGCGAAGCGAGGACACACCCTAAACTCTTTTCAATAAATCAAAAACTCCGCCCGCTCCGCGCGAAACTGCGCCGCGTCATCGTGCGCTTTTTGCAGCGCGAAGCCCAATTTCCCGTCCCACAACGCGTCCAGAGTCGCCTGACTGCCGATCAGTTTTCCGGCGCGATTCCAGTTGTCGCGCGGGAAATCGGGATGCGAAGCGCGAAACGCGTGCATGACGCGCAAACCGAATTCGACGGGGTTTTCCGGCAAATGCGCGCAGTCGAAACGGATTCCGACGCATTTTTCGCCCTCGAAGGTCGCGCGCGTCGGCGTGAATTCGACACGCTTCATGGTGAACGGTTCGTCGGATTGAAAAGCCGCGATGAAAGCGTCGGTTTGGAAAGTCGGACTGCCCAAAATCTGAAACGGCGCCTCGGTTCCGCGCCCGACGCTGACTTTGCAGAACTCCAGATGCGCCAAACCGGGATACCAAGCGGCGCTGACGAAATCCGGCAAATTGGGCGACGGGCGCCGCCATTTGAGACCGGTTTCGGGCCATTTCATCGCGCGCGTCCAACCCTGCGCCTTGACGATTTCGATTTCGACATCCAATTTCTTCCAGGCGCGATAAAAAAGCGCGAGTTCGCCGAGCGTCATGCCATGCGTTGTGGGCAAGGGCGCGGCGCCGATGAAAGACATCAATTGGTCGTCGATAAACGGGCCTTCAATCGAAAGGCCGCCAAGCGGATTGGGGCGGTCTAAAATCACCACGCGTTTGCCGAGTGGCGCGCAGGCCTCGATGATCTCGTAAATAGTGGTCGCGTTGGTGTAAAAGCGCGCGCCCACATCCTGCAAATCGCACACGACCGTGTCGAGCGGCGCGAGCATTTCGGGCGTCGGGCGGCGGATCGCGCCATAAAGCGAGTAAACCGGAGTGCCGTCGGGCAGTTTGGAATCGTCGATGGCGCCTTCGAGATTGCCCTGAATGCCGTGTTCGGGCGTGAAAAGGGCGAGGATGTTGAAAGTAGCAGCGCGTAGCGCTTCCAAAGCGGGCCGATCCTCCTGCGTCAGACCGATTTGATTGGTCAAAAGCCCGATTTTCTGGGTTCTGAGACGCTCGGCGGCGGCATCTTGGCTTTGGATGAGAAAATCAAGGCCGGGCAAAACTTTTGTCATGCTCTCTAATTTACAACGCGCGCGTTTTTTCTGTTCCAACCGCGATTCGATTCGCTGATTCTTTCGAGTTCTTTCTTGTGGCTACCAAACAAAAATTCTCCCCTGTGGGCGCTCAAGTGCGGCCCGAACCGCGCGCCGCGCCTGCGGGACGGCGCCGCGTCAAAGGCGCGCGCTCCAAACTCGCGGCGCGCGGCCCCAAAAAGGTGCGCGCGACCGGCGCGCAGCGCAAATTTCTGGTGGCGACCTGGCTCGGCATCGCTTTCATGCTGCTTTATGCCGTCACCATCGGACAGGCCTTAGTCGGGCCGGATTACTCGCGCGCGGATCGCATCGCGTCGGGATTTTTGCTGTTTGGCCTCGCTTTCATCATGATTCACGGTTTGGGTTACGCCAATTCGATGCTCAAGGCGAATTGGAATTACCGCGCCACCAAACCGCCGATTTTCGCCGCGTCGGGCGCGCCGCGCGTGGCGTGCTTGATTTCGAGTTTCAACGAGCCGCCCGAAGTGCTGGAAGAAACCGTCGCCGCGGTTCTGGCGCTCGATTACGAACTCAAAGACGTTTTCATTCTCGACGATTCGACCAAACCGCAGTCGCGCGAAGCGGCGCAAAATATTGCGGCTCGCTACGGAATTCAGTGCGTGCAGCGCAGCAATCGCAAAGGCTTCAAAGCGGGCGCCATCAACGAATTTTTGCCGCACATCACGGCGGATTACATCGCTTTATTCGATGCCGACGCGCTGCCGACTTCGGCGTTTTTGCGCGAATGCGTGCCGCAAATCGAGGCCAATCCCAAACTCGGATTCCTGCAAACGCCGCAGTTTTACGCCAACTCGCAGGTTTCCTACACCGCGCTGGCATCGTCGCGCCAGCAAAACGTGTTTTACGAATACATCTGCGAAGGTAAATCCGCCTCGCGCGCCGCGTTTTGCTGCGGCACCAACGTGATTTTTCGCCGCGCGGCGCTCGAAAGCGTGGGCGGTTTCAACGAAAAAAGCGTGACCGAAGATTTCGCCACTTCGTTTCGGATGCACGCCGAAGGCTGGGATTCGCTGTATCTCAATCGCGTCTACGTTTATTCGCTCGCGCCGGAAAATCTGGCGGCCTATTTCACCCAGCAAAGCCGCTGGTCGTTCGGCACGCTTTCGACGGCGCGGCAGTTTCTCAAACAGCTTTTTACCAAACCGCGCGCTTTAAGTGCCGGACAGTGGTGGGAATATTTCCTTTCCGCGACTTACTACCTGGTGGGTTGGGTCAACTTTCTCTTCATTTTGCTGCCGATTGGCTTTTTGTTTTTCGACATCAAACCATTGCGTCAAGACGTGGCGACCTACTTGTTAGTCTTCGTGCCGTATTTGCTGTTCACGCTGAATATGTTTTATAGCGGCATGGAAGCGCGCGGTTACAAACTCGGCGAAGCGGTTTTGGGGCAGCAAATCGGCTTTTTGAGCTTTCCGATTCACATGAAATCGGCTTTGTCGGCGCTTTTGGGGCAGAAAAGGCCGTTTGGCGTCACGCCCAAAGGCGTGGGCGGGCGGATTTCGTGGTTTGCGCTGTGGCCGCAAATCGGACTTTTAATTTTGTCGCTCGCCGCGTTCGTTTACGGCGTGTATCGCATCGCCATCGGCGTCGAAAGCAACGTGACGGCGATTGGCGTCAACTCGCTGTGGGCGCTTTATCATGTGTGGATGCTGGCGGGCATTTTCCGGCTCAATCGTCCGGTGCGCGAAGGCGCCGAAAAATGGTTTTTCGATGACGCAAACGCTCGAAACGGCGGCGCGCATGGCGCCAAACGCATCGCCGAGCCGCTTCCCGATTTGCAGGGCGTCAGAAATCCGCTTACCATCGGGCGCGTCGGTTTTGCGGTCAGCGTGATTGCCTTTGGAACGCTGGGCATGGCGGCGATGTATGCGGCGCGCTGGAGCGCGGCGCCCACCACGCCGGTCAACGTTTATGTCGTGGATCGAACCTTGGGGCCGAATGCGAGCGGTCATCGCGCCTTGATGTGGACGCTCAATTACCTCAAAATCCGCAAAGAGCCGAATTTTGGCGCGTCGAGCCTGGCCAAAGGCAGCGGGCGCACCACTTATGACGCCGACGCCGATTATTTCGGCATGGTGCCCGATCCCAGAGCCGTTCCCAAAAAAGAATTGGGCGATGCGGGCACGCCGGTCGCCTATGGTTTCGACCGCCAGATTCCGGCGCGGCTTTCCAATCCGGGCGCGATTTATCTGGCCGATACTTTCGGCGAATACGAGGCGTTCGACCCCAAAACACGGCAAAAAGTGCGTTTTCGCAACGCGCGGCGCGGCCTCAGTTCGGTCGAAATCGACAACATCGACCTCTTCGCGCGGCGCGGCGGTTTGGTGATGGCGGAGTGGAACACGCTCGGTTATCCGACCAAACCCGGCTCCTTTGTCGATACGAAGCAGTGGGATCTGGCCATCGTTGCTCAACTTCAGCGTTTGGCGCGCCTCAATCGCGTCACCGTCCCGCAGGCGCGTGAAACGGTGCGCCGTTTGCAAATTCGCGGCGGTTTCAAAGCGCTGCGGGACGCGCGAGGTCGGCTCGCCGACGCACGCGGCGAAGTCATCGACGCGACTTTCAAATTGCGCGGCCTCCGGGCCAACACGATTTCCAACACCGTCAGCGCGCGCCAGGGCGCGGCGGCGGCGCGGCTGGAAAACCTGCTCAAAGTGCGCTCTTTGGGTTGGTATGGCCGCTATGTCGAGGATTTCGGACGCGAAAAAGCGGCGAATTTCGCGCTGTGGAAAACCGTGCGCGACGATTTGACGAAACGCAGCGGCGGGCGCGAAAAGTTGCCGAGCGGCCCCGGTTTCGTCTTCTATCCTGACGCGCCGCCGCGCGTTTTCGATGTCAAAACCGGCACCCTGCTGCCCGCCGCGTTTTCCAAACCCATCGCGCTGCTGGGCAGCGATTTGGGGCGTGATCTGAGCGGTGACATTGCCCAGATTCAGAAAAACCGCGACAAAAAAGTCGCCGCCGATCCGCTTTTGCGCGATATGGCGCCGATTGTTCCCGACCGCAACTGGTTCGAGGTGGTTTTGCCCGCCCAAGGCGCGATTGTTTTGGCCAATCACCATCTCAAAATTTCGTCGAATGGGGTAGAACGGCTTCGGAGTGCCGGTTTTCCGGCGCGCTATATCTTCAAAGGCGGGCTGATTTTTCCGGCGGCGATTGCCGGGCGCGATGGCGACTCTCCGAAAGGTGAATTGCGTTCGCTTTATATCGCGGGCGATGGGGCGGGCGCGCCGCCGGTTTCGCCTCTCACGCAGCGGCTCCCGGCTTTGGGTGGCATCGAAGGCGCACTGACGCCGCGCTTTGGCGATTTGCCGGCGCGCACTTACTGGGGCTTTTTCGAGCCGCTAATGAGTAATGCTTTGCGAAACACACCCCGCATCCGCGCGCGGCGTTGATTTTCAGTGAAATTTGTTTGGTATTGACTTGGGGTTTCGTTTTTTTGGTGTGTGCGCTAAAATAGCGCCTGACAAATCGTATCAATCGCTTCTTTTCTCGTTTCACCAGGGCAATCATTAAATCTTTTAATGATTGCTTTCGCCGCACTTTCATTTCGTTCGAGGTGACCACTATTTCTATTCTTTATTCGTCGGCCCGTATCGCTCACTTATCGCGCCATAAACTCGGTCGCGGCCTTTTGCTGTCGGGAAGCGCAGGTTTGGCGCTTTCTTCGCTTCCGGCGCGCGCTCAAAACTCGGTTTCGCTGCGAAACAACGCGCGCGGCAGCCTGGCTCCCGCGCCCATTCCGGCGCGCGTCAGCGCCGCGCGCGTCGCCATCGAGCGCGCCAAGCAACTCGAAGCGCAGGGCATTCCCTCGCTGGCGGCGGTGCAGTTCCGCGAGGCTCTGGCCCAGGCACCGACTTCGATTGAAGCCGCGCGCGAACTGGCGCGCTTTTATGGACGCCAGAAGCGCTATGAAGAGGCCGCCGAAGCGTGGCGCCATGTGCTTTTTCTCAAGCGCGGGGCCGATAAAGAAGCCACAACCCAGCTTGCTGTGGCGCAAAACCAGCTTCTATCGCAAAGCGACGGCTTGCCCGCCTCGACAGCGCAAACCCCCATTGCAAGCAACACGCGACCCGGCGCAGACGACGAAAACGCCTTCACTTCCAACGTGAGTTCCGCGCAGACCACGCCGCGTCTGGCGCAAAACACAGATCCCGCGGTGACATCGCCGGATACGACAACACCGGACACAACAGCGCCAATTACAGTCGCGCCGGATGCAACAGCGCCACTTCCTGACGCCTCCACGTCCGCCACGCCCGCGCCCAGTGATTCTGCACCGGCAAATGTCCCGGATGCGACCACTCCGCTCGCCGACACGCCCGCGCCTTCGGTCGTAGAGGCTGCACCATCCGCGCCGCTACCGGTTCCCACGCCGCGCGTTCCTGCCGCCACCGCGCCGCGCCGCGCCGCGCCGCGTGTCCCGGCCCGCACTGTGAGGCCGCGCGCGGCCTCGGCCAACGTTTCGGCGATCCCTTTTATCGCGCCACCGCGAGCGACGCGCCGCGTTTCCAAAGTTCAGGCCGCCAAAGCGTGGCCATTCGTCAATCGCGCCGCCAAAGAACTCGGCGCCGGACGCACGCAGAGCGCGCTTGGTCTGTATCAACAGGCGTATCGCATCGACCCCAACAACGCTTATGCCGCGCCGGGAATCGGCACCAGTTATACCGTTTTGGGCCGTTTCAACGAAGCCGCCGCGATTTATCGTCAATATCTGGCGCTTAAGCCCAATGATCCCAAGGCGCTGCGCGGTCTGGCCAATGCGCTGACTTTTGGCCGCAAATACCGCGAGGCGCTCGGCGTCAACAACGCGATTCTGGCGCGCAACCCGCGCGATTTCGCGGCGGCGCTGCAAAACGGTCAGCTTTTGACCTATTTGCGCGCTTACCCGGCCTCGGATCGCTTTTTCAACACCGCCGTCGCGTCTGCTCCCGACCAAGGCCGAAAAGCCGACGCGCACGTCGCGTGGGGCGAATCGCTCTCTTATCGCCGCGACCCGCGCGCGCTTTCCAACTTCCAGCGCGCCCTCGCCTTGCGGCCCAATAACCCGCGCGCGCTGGCGGGACTGGGCAACTATTACTCCTTTACCGGCCAGTTCAGCGCCGCCGTCGCGCCATTGCGCGCGGCTCTTGCGGCGCGGCCCGGCGACGCCGCGCTGCAAACCGCGCTGGGCGACGCGCTCACTTACACCGGTCAATCCGGCAACGCGGTGCCACTTTACCGCGCCGCTTTGCAAAAACAGCCCAATAACCTCGCCGCGCGCCTGGGCCTGGGCCGCGCTCTGGTTTATGCCGGGCAAAGCGAAGCGGGCGCCACGCAACTGCGGCGCGTTTTGAGCGCGCAGCCGGGCAACACCGCGGCGCTCGAAGCGCTCGCGCTGGCACAAAGCGATTTCGCGCCAAGTCAAGGCATCGAAAGCTATCAAACCCTGCTTTCGCGCCAGACCGACCCCGCCGCGCGCGCCAGAACTCTGGCCACCATCGGCGATCTGTCGGCGCGCAACAACGATTTTTCGCGCGCCATCGATTCCTACGCCCAGGCCAATCGCCTCGCGCCCTCCGATCCCAAAATCGGCCTCGGCTATGCCCAACTTCTCGCTTCGCAGGAGCGTTTCGACGCGGCGCGGCCCGTTTTGGAAAGCGTTTTGGCCGGCCAACCGAATAACGTGCAAGCGCTCGCGCTGCAAGTCCAGATCGAGAACCGCACCGGCAACACCGAGCGCGCCAAAACTTTGGCCGCCAGTCTGGAAAATGTGACGCCGGCGAGCGTCGATGAGTCACTTTCGCTCGCCGAAGCGCTACGCGCGACTGGAAACACCGCCTCGGCGAATCGCGTGTTGGCGAGCGCGGTCTCGGCTGCTGCCACTCCTGCCAGCGCGCTGCGTCTGGCGGACGCGACGCGTGATGCCGGCGATTATGCGGGCGCCGCCGCGCTCTACCAGAAGATTCTGGCGAGCGACGCGCGTAACATCCCGGCGCGCCTCTCGCTCGCTGAAACCCTGATTTATCAGAACGACATCGAAGGCGCCAACGCGCAAATCAATCAGGTTCTGGCCGTCGATCCGGGCAACGTGCAGGCCAAAATCCTCACCGCGACGGCTTCGCTGCGCGTCGATACTCCGGCTTCGCGCGACGCGGCGGCAGCGCAGGCGAGCGCGGTTTTGGAAACCGATCCGGGCAACGCCGCCGCCAAAGTCATCGTGGGCCAGGTTCTGACTTCGCGCCAGCGTTTTGCCGACGCGGTCGCTCAATTTCGCAGCGCGGTCGAAGCCCAGCCGAACAACCTTCCCGCGCGTCTCGGCTTGGCGCGCAACCTCTATTATTCGCGCGATGTCGAGGGTTCCATCACCGAATACCGCGAACTGATTCGCCGTATGCCGACCGAAACGCTGCCGCGTCTCGAACTGGCGCAGATATTCCTCGACCGCAACCGTTTCAGTGAATCCGAAGCGCTTTTCAACGAAGTTCTGGCCATGCGCGGCGGTCTGCCGGTCAATGCCACCGCGCGCTGGAAGGTCGAAACGCGCGCCTACGCCAAGTTCAGCCCGCTCGACAAAATCAACTCGCCGCTGCGCGCCAAACGCGCCAAGTCGCGCCGCGTCGTCGTCGATGCGCCGGTCAAATTGGCGCCAGTGAAAACCGCGCTGGTCAAAACCGCCAAAATCGGTTCGCGGCGCCGCATTTATCTCGCTCAAAACGTCGATGCCGGAGCCGGCACCATCGATCCGGCGGCTTCCTCGTCCGGCGCGGCGCCACTGCCGGAAGCAACGGATACGGCGCCCGCGCCGGTGGATGTCGCTCCGAGCGCGCCCGATGTGATTGTGAACACGCCTCCCGTTGTGGAAGCGCCCGCACCGCCCGACGTTTCGACCGCGATTACTCCTGCACCGCCATCTGCCGCCGCTCCCGTTGCGGGCGCGGGCGATCCGGTTTTGAGCGACCAACTCACAGCTCTGCGCGGTCTGGGCGAAATCCGCCGCCGCCAGGGTCGTTTTGGCGAAGCGCTCGACTTCTTCAATCAGGCGCTCGCCCTCGACACCAACGATTCCGCCGCGCGCATCGGCGTGGCGCAGTCGCTGCGCGGCCAGAACAAATACACCGAAGCGCTCGAACAAGCCGACCGCGTGATCGCCTCGGACGCCGCCAATTTGCCCGCTCGCGTTTTGCGCGCGCAGCTTTTGGGCGACACCAATCAGCCCGAAGCGGCGCAAAAAGAACTCGACACGCTGGTTTCGTCGCTCCCCGACAACGCGCCGCTCGACACCTATTTGAATCTGACCCAGGCGTTCAATTCGCTGAAAAACTACCCGGCGAGCCTGCAACTGCTCGACGAAGCGGCGCAGGTTTATCCCAGCGAACCCGCCATTCCGCGACTGCGCGCCGAAACGCTGACTTTCGCGCGCCGCGTGCCCGAAGCGATTGCGATTTACGACCAACTCATCGCCGCCGATCCGCAGGACGCCGACGCGATTCTGGGCAAAGCGCGCGTTTACAATTACACCAACCAACTCGACCTCGCCGAGCCGGTTTATCGCCAGGTTTTGTCGGTTCAGCCCGCCAATTATCAGGCGACGACCGAACTGGCGGACGTTTTGGGGCGCCGCGCCAACTACGCCGAGTCAATTGCGCTGTATCAGAGCGCCATCGCCACCAATCCGACCGATCTGGCGACGCGCGTCGAACTGGCGCGCGTGCAGCGCTTTTCGGGCGCGGGTGCCGATGCCGAAGCCACGCTCAACAGCGTGATCGAGAGCGACGCGCGCAACGTCCCCGCACTCACCGAACGCGGCGTTTTGCGCGGCACGCTGGGTTCCTATGCGCCCGCAATCGCCGATTTGAACGCGGCACTGGAAATCTCGCCCAACGATCTGGACGCGCAACTCGGCCTGGCCGAAGTGCAGTCCTACGCGGGCAACTACGCGCAAAGCATTCAAGGCTACCGCACGGTTCTGGCGCGCGACCCGCAAAACCTCAAGGCCCGCACCGGCCTGGGGATGGCGCTGTCCTACAACGGCCAGACCGACGAAGCGCTCAAAGAACTCGATGCCGCCCTCGCGCTAACGCCCGGCGATGTCAATGCCCGTCTCGCCAAAGCCGACGTTTTGGGCCGCGCCAACCGCACGACCGAAGCCGTCGCGCTCTATAACGGCGTGTTGGCTGCGGATGCCAACAACATTCGCGCTCGCACTGGTCTGGCGGACGCTTATCTCTATGGTCGCCAGTATCCAAACGCGATTCGCGTTTACGATGCGCTCATCGCCCAGAATCCGACCAACACCAACTTTCGCATCCAGCGCGCCCGCGCTCTGGGCTATGATGGCCGCGCGAGGGAAGCCGTGACCGCGCTACGCGCCATCGTGCAAAGCGAGCCGGACAACCTGTCCGCCCGCCTCGCTTTGGCCGAAGCGGGCACCAATTCGGGCAATCCCGACCTGGTGCGCGACGCCATCGCCGATTACCGCAACATTCTCGCGTCGGACAGCACCAACGTTCCGGCCCAGGTCGGTCTGGCGCGCGCTTTGTCCTATCGCGGCAATTACGGCGAGGCCAAATCGCGCCTCGAAACGGTTTTGGCGGCCAATCCCGGCAACACCGAAGCGCGCCTCGCGCTCGCCGAAACCCAGCGTTTCCAGGGCGATGCCTTCGGTGCCCGCGACAATTACGATCAGGTTCTGCAAACCCAGCCGAACAACGCCAGCGCGCGGCGCGGGCGCCGCGTGGTGGTCAAAAACACCTCGCCGCGCCTCACGCTGGGCGGCTCGTATTACAACGACACCAACGGCGTGACGCTGCGTTCGCTCAATTACGGTGGATTTCTGCCCACGCGGGCCGGAACCATCGGCGTTCTGGCCGAGCGCGGTCGTTTCGAGCAAAACGGCTCGGAGCGCGACCGCAACGCCTTGTCGCTGATTCTTTCCCGCGCTTTCGGGCCGGTGCAGGCGCGATTGGCGCTGACGCGGCTCAAATATGGCGGCGCGCCGAGCCGCACGCTCTATGATTTGCTGCTCAACAACGTGCGCGGCCCGCGCCAGCGCTATTACCTGAACTTCGCCAAGCGCGACATTTTCGAGAGCGATGCGGCTGTCGCGCAGGGCATCACGGCGGCATTCGTGCGCGCCGGATTCACCCAACCGCTCGGCGATAAGTTCGATTTCGAGTTTCAGGCGACGCGTTATCGCTACTCCGACCGCAACAACCGCACTTCGATTCAACCCTCGATTTACTATCGTTTCCGTCCGACCAACCCGTCGCTTCGCATCGGTTTGGGCTACTTCTACGACAACACCGCCGAGCGCCGCGACAATCCGTTCATCTACTACACGCCGCAAGGCTTCAACGCGACCTCGATTCTGGCCGACTATGTCGTCGATCAGGGCGACACGCGCTATGGAATCTTCGGTGCTTATCCGCTCACGGGTGCGACGGGCAACAACGGCACCAACCGTCCCGCCAAAACGCTGTTTGGTTTCGTCAACCACGATTTGAGCGACGCGCTCGAACTGTTTGCCGAAGGCGGCATCGTCCGCACCCCGGATTTCCGCTCCAATCAGATCAACGGCGGCGTCAACTTCCGCTTCAATTGAACGCCGTCAGGTAGTGGCTCGGTGGGTTGCCGGTTTGTAGTAGCGCCGCAAGGCGCGTTTGGACAGCGTATCCGTGCTGCGA
>JAABUN010002603.1_pt1 | contig 31236 bp, 32 predicted proteins | sample 5559311 | NCBI WGS metagenome assembly JAABUN01 (sample SAMN10711877, study PRJNA513370) | rock metagenome | isolation source: Antarctica rocks | place: Antarctica: Victoria Land, Siegfried Peak sud | reverse complement strand
GTTCAAAAAAATAATTTCTTTCTGCACTTAAAAGAATGTGAATTCAGATTTAATCATCGCCATGAAAATCTCTATCACCTTCTTTTGACTTTGCTGAAAAAGTATCCGTTATAATTGGCTTAACTACTATAGAGCCTAAATTTTTATCAAATCGTTTGAATCGAAAATTACAGACAATAAAATTGGAATGAAAGTTTTCCTGTTCGGAAGCAAGATGAGTAATAGAAAACTTTAACATCTAAGTACTTCTAAAATACTTTTCCTTTAACTGCACATTGGAATTTTGACATCTTTTTCCTTGGCAAATTTAATTGCCTCAACATAGCCCGCATCAACATGGCGAACAACGCCCATTCCGGGGTCTGCTGTTAAAACTCTTTCGATGCGTTTTGCGGCTTCGGGTGTGCCGTCGGCGACGATGACTTGTCCGGCGTGTAAGCTATAACCGATGCCGACGCCGCCGCCGTGATGGAGGGAAACCCAGGTTGCGCCGCTGACGGCGTTTATCATCGCGTTGAGATAAACCCAATCGGCGATGGCGTCCGAGCCGTCTCGCATCGCTTCGGTTTCGCGGTTTGGCGAAGCGACCGAGCCGCAGTCCAGATGGTCTCTGCCGATGACGATTGGAGCTTTGAGTTCGCCGCTGGCAACCATTTCGTTTAATTTTAGTCCGGCGCGCGCGCGTTCGCCGTAGCCGAGCCAGCAGATTCGCGCGGGCAAGCCTTGAAACTCGACTTCACTCTGCGCCATTGTCAGCCAGCGTGTTAAATGGTCGTTTTCGGGGAAAAGATTCATAATCGCTTCATCGGTTCGGTAGATGTCTTCTCGTTCGCCGCTCAATGCGACCCAGCGAAACGGACCTTTGCCTTCACAGAAAAGCGGGCGAATATATGCAGGAACAAAGCCCGGATAATCGAAAGCGTTTTCGACGCCGTTGTCTTTTGCGCGCTGTCTCAGATTATTTCCGTAATCGAAAACAATCGCGCCGCGTCTTTGGAATTCGAGCATTGCCTCAACGTGCTGCGCCATCGAATCCATCGCGCGTTTTTCGTATTCCGTTTGATTCGATTCGCGCAGATTCCGTGCTTCCTCAACGTTCAAGCCAACCGGAATATAACCGTATAAAACATCGTGCGCGGAAGTCTGGTCGGTTACTACATCGGGAGTTATATTTCTTTCCAAAATCTGCCAATGAATTTCAGCCGCGTTTCCCAAAAGCGCGATAGATTTCGCTTCTCTTTTTTCGGTAAATTCTCTTACCATTTGCAGCGCTTCATCTAAATTTTCGGCGGCAGTGTCAACTTGTCTTAAATTTAATCGGCGCTCGATTCGCCATTTATCAACTTCGACAAGCAGACCGACGCCGCCGTTAAACGTAATCGCCTGCGCCTGCGCACCGCCCATTTCGCCTAAACCTGCCGTTAAAACGAATTTCCCTGCCAAATTTTCCCAACCGTTTTGTCTGGCGAGACTTCCGAAGGTTTCATAAGTTCCCTGCAAAATTCCCTGCGTGCCGATGTAAATCCAGCTTCCCGCCGTCATTTGTCCATACATCATCAAGCCCTCGCGCTCATATTTATCAAAATTTTCCTGCGTCGCCCAATGCGGAACGATGTTTGAGTTTGCTATCAAAACTCGCGGCGCGTCCGTGTGAGTTTTGAAAATTCCGACCGGTTTTCCCGATTGCACGAGAAGGGTTTCGTCTGTTTCCAAATTTCGTAAACTTTCTAAAATCACATCGAAACATTCCCAATTCCGCGCCGCTTTGCCGCGTCCGCCATAGACAATTAAATTGTCCGGGTCGAAAGCAACTTGCGGATCTAAATTGTTCTGAATCATTCGGTAAGCGGCTTCGATAAGCCAGTTTTTACAGGTTAGCTCAGTTCCGGTCGGCGATTTTATAATCCGTTTCATATTCGTTTTCGATAAAATTTTCTATCAAATCGTTAAAAATTTGCGGCTGGTCGAGATTGGAAAGATGCGAAGCGTTTTTGATGATTTCAAGTTTCGCGCCTCGAATGTTTTCGGCAAGTTCTTCTGATAATTCAATCGGCGTGATTCGGTCGTGTTCGCCGACTAAAACAAGCGTCGCAACGTTTACAGAAGATAAAATTCCCCGATAATCCGGCGTCCAGACGGCTCGGCTTGCCCATCGAAAAGTTTGTTTGTGAATTTTTGAAAAGGTTTCGACAACTTTATTCCGTATGCTTTCCGGCGCGTCCGGCATCAGCAAAAGTTCAACGCGCTGTTCGGCAAACTCGCGGATTGTAATTTTCTCAACCAGCGAAAATGTCCGCTCAATAATTTCGTCCGCTTTCGGATGTTTGGCAAACGAGTCGGCTAAAATTAGCGACTTTATACGCTCGGGTGATTGTTTGAACATCTCCAGGGCAATAATTCCGCCCAATGAAAGCCCGCAAACGTGCGCTTTTTCAATTTTGAGCGCGTCCATCGAATCGAAAACAAACGATGCAATCTCTTCGCGCGTCAAATCTCTCGGCGACAAATCCGATTCGCCGTAGCCAATGTAATCAAACGCTGCGGCACGGCGCGATTTTGAAAAATAATCAATCTGCTCGCTCCAAACCGATTTGTCAGAACCGACGCCATGCAAAAAAACAATCGGCAAATTTCCATTCGCTTTTCCTGATTGACGATAGCCGATTTTCAAATCTCGGACTTCTACAACACTCATTTAGTTCAAATTTATTTCTTGCTCTTTCTTTTTGCACTTATCGCGGCAAAAGATTTTCGGCAAATTTCCCTATGTTTTCGGCAAAATCATTTTTTACGGCTTGTGCGTCGGGCGCAAGCCGCATAATTTCCGCCACGATTGCCGAGCCGACAACCGCCGCATCTGCGTAACGCCAAACTTCGGCGACTTGCTCTTTTGTCGAAATTCCGAAACCGACGGCGACGGGCAAGTCCGTAATTTTTCGTAACCTTTTGACCAAATTTTCCGCATCCGAACTCAAATCCGTTCGCGCGCCGGTAACGCCCGCGCGCGAAACCGCGTAAACAAATCCGTCGGCGAGAGCGACGATTTTCCTCAAACGTTCATTGCTGGAAGTTGGCGCAGCGAGCGTGATTAGAGATAAATTTTCCGCCGCCAAAAGCGCGTGAAATTCTACGGCTTCTTCCGGCACAAGGTCAGTCACCAAAACTCCGTCCGCGCCGGCACGTCTGGCTTCCGTTACAAATTTTTCTAAACCGAACTGCAAAATCGGATTGAAATAGCCGAACAAGATTATCGGCGTTTCACAACCTTGCTCTCTTACATTTGAAATCACCCGGAAAACTTCTTCAATGCCGGTTCGATTTTGCAGAGCGCGCTCGCCCGAAAGTTGAATCGTCACGCCGTCGGCAACCGGGTCGCTAAACGGAATGCCAAGTTCGATGACGGTCGCGCCGATTTTCGCCAATTCTAAAATCAAGTTTCCGGTAGTTTCCAAATCCGGGTCGCCAGCCATTATAAACGGAACGAATCCGCCGCGATTTTCGCCTTTTAGCCGCTTGAACGTTTCGTTTATTCGATTTGTCATTTATTTTCACCTACAAATTGACGCTGACAAGTGAATAACTAAAAGTGAAAAACTATTAAATCGAATTTTTCACTTTTAGTTATTCACTATTTTTTCCTCGGTTAATTATTTTTCCTCTAACATTTCCTGGACTTGATTCACATCTTTATCGCCGCGCCCGGAAAGATTGACGATAATCGTTTCGTTTGGCGACATTTCCGGCGCGATTTTCAAAACGTGCGCTATGGCGTGCGCCGATTCAAGCGCGGGAATTATTCCTTCGGTTTGCGACAAAATTTGAAAGGCTTTCAAGGCTTGCTCGTCCGAAGCCGAAGCGTATTCGACGCGCCCGATAGACTGCAAAAAGGCGTGTTCGGGTCCGACCGAAGCGTAATCTAAACCGGCGGAAATCGAATGCGTCAGCGCGATTTGCCCGCGCTCGTCTTGCAGCAGAAAACTTTTCGTTCCCTGCAAAACTCCGACGCGCCCGCCGCCTGCTTTATTAAAACGCGCTGCGTGTTCGCCTAAATTATCGCTTTTGCCGCCCGCTTCGACGCCAATCATCCGCACGTTTTCGTCCGTCAAAAACGGATAAAAAAGTCCTATGGAATTTGAGCCGCCGCCAACACAGGCGATTAAACAACGGGGCAATTCGCCGGTTTGTTCTAAAATCTGCTCGCGCGCTTCACGTCCGATGACAGATTGAAAATCTCTGACCATCAGCGGATACGGATGCGGACCCAGCGCGCTTCCGAGCAAATAATAAGTCGAATCAACATTCGTTACCCAATCGCGCAGCGCTTCGTTTATAGCGTCTTTCAAAGTCTTCGCGCCGGCGTGAACTTCGCGGACTTGCGCGCCGAGAAGTTTCATCCGAAAAACATTCAAAGCCTGTCGCCGCACGTCTTCGGCGCCCATATAAACGACGCATTCCAAACCGAACAGTGCACACACGGTCGCCGTAGCAACGCCGTGCTGACCCGCGCCGGTTTCGGCAATAATGCGCTTTTTGCCCATTTTTCGAGCGAGCAGAATTTGTCCGATAGCATTATTTATTTTATGAGAACCTGTATGATTTAAATCCTCACGCTTCAAATAAATCTGCGCGCCGCCCAGAGTTTCGGACAATCTTTTCGCGTGAAAAAGGGGCGTCGGACGACCGGAAAAATCTTTTAATAATTGCAGAAATTCCGCTTGAAACTCCGCATCATCGCGCGCGGCGAAATATGCGCCCGTTAATTCTTCGAGCGGCGACATCAATGTTTCCGGCACGAACTGCCCGCCAAACTCGCCCCAGTAACCGCGTTCATTTGGTTGAAAATTCATAGAATTATTTTAACTCCAAAATGAAATCTCTAACTTTTGCCGATTCCTTTAAGCCTTTTTCTCTCTCGAGCAAACTGCATGCGTCAACCGCAAAAGGTTTCACTTTTGAAACCGCTTCGGCAACATTTTCTGCCGAAAGTCCGCCTGCCAGATAAAGTTTCGGCACGATTTCTTTAACTTTTTTTGCAATTTCCCAATCGAAAGTTTCACCCGTTCCACCGTGTTCTTTCAGGTTGTAAGCATCAAGTAAAATGGCGTCAACTTCATAGGGCAGAACATCTTCGGGCTGAAAATTTTCCGAAACGCGAAAGGCTTTGATGATTTCGAGATTTGTTTTCGCTTTCAATTGGCGCGCAAATTCGGGCGTTTCTTCGCCGTGCAGTTGAATTGCTTCGAGTTTTGCAGATTCGGCAATTTCAATTATTTTTTCCAGATTTTCGTTGACGAAAACGCCGACTTTCAAAATTTTGGGCTGCAATTGTGCGACAATTTCCCGCGCATTTTCGGATGAAATGTAACGCGGGCTTTTCTTGTAAAAGTTAAAGCCGAGCGCGTCCGCGCCGAATTTCGCCGACAAAAGTGCGTCTTCTAAATTTGTGATGCCACAGATTTTAACTTTTGTCATAAGATTTTGCCGCAGCTAATTTATTAAATTTTGTAAATCATTTTCTATATTTTCCGAACGCATCAAAGTTTCGCCAATCAGAAAACCTCTGAAACCCAAATTTTTCAAACGCAAAATGTCTTCGCGCGTCTGCAAACCGCTTTCGCTTATTAAAATTGCATCTTTCGGTGCGGATTTTACAAGCGCGGCGGAAGTTTCCAGCGAAACTTGAAACGTCTGCAAATTGCGATTGTTGACACCGACGATTTTTGCGCCGATTTGTTCGGCGATTTTTAATTCTTCGAGCGTGTGAACTTCGACTAAAACATCTAAACCGAGTTCTTCAGCTAAATCAAATAATCTATTTAATTTATCAATTTCAGTTTCGGGGAAAGCCGCGACAATCAACAAAATCGCCGATGCGCCTGCGATTGCAGATTGAAAAATCTGTCTTTTGTCGATAATAAAATCTTTGCACAAAACCGGAATTCTATTGTTTGTCGCAGCGACGACCGTTTTCAAATCTTCAAACGAGCCACCAAAAAAATCCGGCTCGGTCAAAACGGAAATCGCCGCCGCGCCGTTTTCAAAATACAACTGTGCAATCTCTTTCGCTTTGGCGTCTATGTTTATCACGCCTTTTGAAGGCGAGATGCGCTTAAATTCGGCAATAATGTTTATTTTCTCAGCGTTTTCCAATGCTTTTTGCAGGCGGTATAAATCCGAATTTGCTCTTTTTTCAAATGCTTCGCGGCGCAGGTTTTCGGTTGGAATGTTGACAAAATCTTTGCTGACTCTTGCACGTCGTTTTTCTAAAATTTTTGTCAGATAAGTCGTTTGTTCTGAAGTTTTCGTCATAAATCTTATGAAAAAAGTTTCTCGCCGAAGGCGCAAACCGCGCAAAATTTTATTGTTTTTCGTTAGTTAACTCAATCAATTTATCGAGTTTTTCAAATGCGTCTCCGTTGTCTAAACTTTTATCGGCAAGTTTAATCGCAGATTGTAAATCTTCTGCTTTTCCACCGACAAGCAGCGCCGCCGCCGCATTTATCAAGACTAAAGAACGAGCCGCGTCTTTTCGTTTTCCCTGCAAAACTTCCTGGATAATTTTCGCATTATCTTCCGGCTTTCCGCCGCGAATTTTTTCTAATTCCGCAGTTTTTACACGCTCAAATCCTAATTGTTCGGGGGAAATTTCAAAAAATTTTGTGTAATCGGCGGTTACTTCCGCAACCCGTGTTTTGTCTGAAACGGTAATTTCGTCCAAACCGTCGAGACCGTGAACGACCCATGCGCGTTTGATTCCAAGCGCGGCGAGCGTCTTGGCGAGCGGCGCAACCAGTGCTTTGTGCCAGACGCCGAGAATTTGAAACGGTGCGCTCGCCGGATTCGTGAGCGGTCCTAAAAGATTGAAAGTTGTGTGGACGGAAAGCTCGCGGCGGACTGCCGCCACGCGCGCCGTAGAAGCGTGATAAAGCGGCGCAAACATAAAACAGATGCCGATTTCGTTCAGGCACTTTTCCGAAATTTGCGGACTGACCGAAACATTGACGCCCAGCGCCGAAAGCACGTCAGCGCTTCCCGAACGGCTTGTCGCGGCGCGGCTTCCGTGTTTGGCAACCGCTAAACCCGCGCCGGCAATGACAAAGGCGGCGGCGGTCGAGACGTTGAAAGTTTTAACGCGGCTTGAACCCGTTCCCGCCGTGTCAATAAAATCCGCGTGTTTCGAGTTTATTTTGACTGAATGTGCGCGCATCGCTTCCGCCATTCCCGCAAGTTCATCGGTCGTCTCGCCTTTGATTGCCAGTGCGACAAGCGCGGCGGAAATTTGCGTGTCGGTCGCTTCGCCGTCAAGTAGTTGATTGAGCAGTTGCGCGGCTTCCGCTCTAGTTAGATTTTGACCTTGAATCAAGCGCAAAAGCAATCCGCGCAAACCTCTGACTGGCGGCTCGTCCGTGCGTTTCGGTGCATTTAAAAGCCATTCGGGACGAATCAAATTATATTTGTCGAAATCCTGCATAAAAGAAGTTTCCCGCGAAGCACACGAAGAAAAATTACAAATACTTTTCCTTTAGAAATAAAATAGAAAACCTGCTGCCAAACGTTAAATTTTTCGGCAACAGGTTTTCTAAAACTTTAAACTTTCGAGACGTTTAAGACTCGCGCTCATTTAGAAAAGTCGTCGCACATTGCCAAGACCATTTGCTTTGCCACAAAGTATTTTGGTTGGATTTGATACGGTTGTTTTTCATAAAAGAAAAATTGACTTGCAAAATTCGCGTAAAGATATTTATAACTTACCGTAAAACTTTTGGCAAATTATGAGAGACATTTTTCAAATCACGACGCGCCCGAACAGGAATTTATTTTTTCGGAAAAACGACCCGAACGACGTTCGTTTAGGGGAAATCATTTCGACGAAACCGGAAGATTACGAAACATCTAAAATTATAATTTTGGGCTGTCCGCAAGACGAAGGCGTCAGGCGTAACGGCGGCAGAATCGGTGCAGCACTCGCTCCTGATGCGATTCGTGCGCAATTCTACAAACTCACCGACCTTACAATTAAGATAGGAATTTTCGACATCGGAAACACGATTATTCAACACACTTTGGAAGAAACTCACGAAATTCATACACAAATCGTCAAACAAATCATAAAGGACAGAAAAAAAATCATCATTCTCGGCGGCGGAAACGATATTTCCTACGCCGACGGACGAGCTATGGCAGAAGTTTTCGGTTCTGAAAATTGGCTTGGCATTAATATTGACGCACATTTTGACGTGCGTGCTGATTTTCCGACAAACAGCGGAACGCCGTATCGCCAACTTTTGGAAGAAAATTTGATAAAACCGCAAAACTTTTGTGAATTTGCCTGGCAAGAGCCGGTGAATTCTCCAATTTATTTGAATTATCTTGAACAAATCGGCGTTAAACTTATTAGCCTTGAAAAGATTAGACGAACATTAGATTCTAACAGACAAAATCTATATTCGTTTTTACAAACTTTATTTGCAGAAAACGAAAAAGAGAAAAACATATTCTTCGGTTTTGATACGGATTCGGTTTGCGCGTCAGATGCGCCAGGCGTTTCCGCGCCTTCGCCGGTTGGTTTGACGGCAAATGAATTTGTTGAATCGGCGAGATTTGCAGGCGAAAATGAACAAACGCAGATAATTGAATTTACTGAAGTCAATCCGAATTATGATATTGATAACCGAACGGCAAAACTTGTCGCCCTGGCAATGCACCGATTTTGCGCGGCGCAAAAACAAGAAGGCTAACCGAAAATTCCGGTTAGCCTTCTCAAGCTGAAGTTAAATTCGTTCGATTAGTGCGTAACGCTTCTGCCTGTCGCCAGACGATAAAGAGCCAAAACGACAATCGCGCCGATAATAGAGAAGATAAAACTCGGTAGGCTGCTGCCGATATTGTCAAAATTGCTGACCATCGGATAACCGATTAGACTTCCGACAAAACCGCCGACAACTGCACCGACAATTCCAAGAATTGTCGTCAAAATAACACCGCCGCCATCAGGACCCGGCATAATTAACTTTGCCAAATATCCTGCTAAAAACCCTAAAATTAACCAAATAATTAAAGAAATCATTTTTTTCCTCCGTGTCTGTTTACTTTTTCAAGAAAATTTTAAGGCTCGTTTGCCTTTTGTTGTGTCTTGACTAGGCTTCTTAACCTGTGCCAGCGTTAAATGCAAGGTTTGTGCCAGATATTTTATTTTTAGTTTTATTCAATAAATATCTATGTTTTTAGCATTTTTTGTCTGGCAGAAAGTTAAACCTTAATTTTGTCGTATGAATTTCATACAAGAAAACTCGGTCATTCTACACTAAATTATTTTTCATTCAAAGCTGTTTTTTCGTAATCTTTCAAAATTTCCGCAACATCCTTATAAACCTCTACGCAGCCGGTTTTGAGCATTTCAGAACTCGACCAGCCACCCGACAAAACGCCGACAACTTTTATTCCCGCTTTTTTCGCCGCTTCCGCATCATATGCCGTATCTCCGATTATTACGGCTTCGTTAGCTTTAACGCCTTTTAATTTTCCCATTGCGGCTTGGAAAATGTCCGGGAATGGTTTGGATTTCTCTGCGTCGTCGGTTGAGGTTTGTTCTTCGATAAGGTCTGAGATATTGGCGATTTTTTTATAAGATTCAACCTCTTCTTCTTTAGAAGAACTCGCCAGCGCAATCTTTTTGCCGTCAGCTTTTATCTTTTGGAAAAGCTCGCGCACTCTCGGAAACGGTTTTATTTTAGGAAGATACTGTTTTTTGAAGATTTCGCCGCGCAGCTCTTCTACGTCTTTACCGAATTTTTTGATATCCTTCTGCGTTAAAAAGACTGGCAAAAATTGATCACCGCCTTTGCCGACCTGCCGACGCAGTTCGTAAAATTTTATTTCTTTGCCGAATTTTGCAAACGCCTTTTGCCACGCTTCGGCATGCGCGTCAACCGAATCAATTAATGTTCCGTCAATGTCAAAAATTACTGCTTTTATCAAAATTTAATAATCTCCCTGTTAAAATGTATTCGAGCAAGATAGTTTAAGATATAACAGGCGACAAATCATCTTGAACTTGACAGTCTTTCAACGGTTTAGCTATTTTAGAAGTTCGCTCTTACATGCGAAGCGGATACGGATAGAGAGAATATAGTCACTTAGCTCAGTGGTAGAGCACTACCTTGACACGGTAGGGGTCAGCAGTTCAAGTCTGCTAGTGACTACCAGATTTTAAGGCAAAAGGTAAATGTAAAAAGTCGAAATTATATGTTCTTACCTTTGTCTCCATAATTTTTGATAAGATGCTTACAAAGAACTTTGCACGAACACAAACTACACGGACGCGCTTCTAACAGCGCGTTAATTCGGCGTTTTTATCGAGCGCTAAGGCAAAGTCGCTTTTATCAAATCAAATCTTTTTGCTAGTTAAGTAGTAAATCGTAAATAGTGAATAGAAGGCGCATATTGCCGGTAGAAATCTCGGGTTTTAATTTGTCATTGAAAATAGGCGAAATCTATTTTCGATTGGCGATTCACATTTACTAATTTATGAGCCAAATAAACGTAAAAGTCGGAGAAAATTCCAGAAATTTTCCTGCACCGATTTCGGTTGCTGAAGCGTTGAAGTCTGTCGACCGCGATTTGCTGAAGAAATCACTTGCGGCGCGAGTTAACGGCGAAGAAGTTGATTTGTCTTTTGAACTAAAACCGACCGACGAAATTTTGTCAATCGAGCCGATTTTACAGGAGACGCGCGACGGTTTGGAAGTTATCAGGCATTCGGCGGCGCATCTGCTGGCGGCGGCGGTTTTGGATTTATTTCCGGGAACGAAACTCGGCGTTGGACCTGCGCTGATGGACGACCCGCGTTACGGTTATTATTACGATGTAATTACACCGGCGACATTGACTGAAGCTGATTTGCCGGTCATTGAAAAAAGGATGCGTCAAATTGCCGGGAAAAATCTGGCTTATCGGCGCGAAGAAATCAGCCGCGACGATTTGGTTAAACTTTTTAACGAACGCGATGAACCGCTCAAATGTGAATTAATAAACGAAAAAGCAGGCGAAACGGCGACGGCTTATCATATTGACAATACTTCTTTCGTCGATTTTTGTTTAGGTCCGCACGTTCCGAATACGAATAAATTAAAAGCATTTAAATTGCTTGCATTGAGCGGCGCGTATTGGAAGGGCGACGCAAACAATCAGCAGATGCAGCGTATTTACGGGACTGCTTTTGCGACACAGGAAGAACTCGACGCCTGGCTCAAGCAGCGCGAGGAAGCCGAAAAACGCGACCATCGCCGTGTCGGACGAGAATTAGATTTATTTTCGATTCAGGAAGATTATGGACAGGGAATGATTTTCTGGCATCCGAAAGGCGGCGCGATTCGCACGGAGATGGAAAATTATCTGCGCGACGAATTACAGCGACGCGGCTATGGAATGGTTTTCACACCGCATATCGCTAAACGTCAACTGTGGCAAATTTCGGGACACGAAGAAAACTACGCCGAAAACTTGTTTGAACCGACGAAGTTGCCCGAATGGATGAAAGAAGAAACGGAATTTCGTCTCAAGCCGATGAATTGTCCGTTTCATATCGGTATTTATAAAACTCATCCGCGTTCGTATCGCGAACTTCCCGTTCGTTACGCCGAACTCGGAACGGTTTATCGCGCTGAATTGTCGGGAACTTTGCACGGTTTGATGCGTGTGCGCGGTTTTACGCAGGACGACGCGCATATTTTCTGCACGCCCGAACAAGTCGAGACTGAAGTCGGCGGTTGTGTTGATTTTGCTTATGATGTTTTCAAAACTTTCGGTTTCGAGACATTCAAAGTCGAGCTTTCCGTTCGCGGTGAAGCTCACAACAAAGGTTTTCTCGGCTCGCATGAAGATTGGGAAAACGCCGAAAATGCGCTTATCAAGGCTTTAAAAGCGCGTGAGATAGAATACGAACGCATCGAAGGCGAAGCGGCTTTTTACGGACCGAAAATTGACATTAAAGTCGAAGATTCAATCGGACGCTTGTGGCAGCTTTCGACCGTGCAGTTTGATTTTAATTTGCCGGAACGTTTTGAACTCGAATACATCGCCGATGACAACAAACCACATCGTCCGATTATGGTGCATCGTGCTTTGTTCGGCTCGGTCGAAAGATTTTTCGGCGTGTTGATTGAACATTACGCCGGAGCATTTCCGTTTTGGCTCGCGCCGGTGCAAATCGCTGTTTTGCCGATTACTGATAGAATTAACGAATACGCCGAAACCGTCGGAGATGAGTTGAGACAAGCTGGTTTTAGAGTTGAAACAAATCTAAAATCTGATAAAATCGGCGCAAAGATTCGAGAGGCACAAATACAAAAAGTTCCCTTTATGATTGTTTTAGGCGACAAGGAGTTAGAAGAAAACAAAATCGCCGTCCGAGAAAAAAACAAAGGCGATTTAGGCGCAATGAACTTGGATGAGTTTATCGAAACGGCGCGAAAACTACGGGAAACTCGTGCTTTAACAAATGTGTAAGTTCAAAGTTTATGATTCAAAGTTTAGGGCTGGAAAAACAAACTTTGAACATTGAACTTGAAACTTTGAACTCTTAGACAAGGAGAGTAAATATCGCAAGTAGATTTAATAAAAATCGTCCGGTTCGCTTTCGCGGACCGCAGCATCGCACGAATGAACGGATTAGAGTTCCGTCAGTGCGCGTAATTGATGAAGACGGCGAGCAGTTGGGCGTAATGGATTCGCGCGACGCCGTGCAGAGAGCGCGCGAAGAAGGCAAAGACTTGGTGGAAATAGCACCCAATGCCAAACCGCCTGTTTGCCGGATAATTGATTACGGAAAATTCCTTTACGAAGAAAAGAAACGCGCGGCGGAAGTCAAGAAAAAGCAAGTTACAGTTACCGTCAAGGAAATTAAATTTCGTCCCGGTACTGACGACCACGATTACAGTTATCGCAAAGAACGCGCGCGCGAATGGATTGCTGACGGCGACAAAGTACGCGCCACCATCGCCTTTCGCGGACGCGAGATGACGCACCGCGAACTCGGCGGAAATCTGCTGGCGAAACTGCGCGATGATTTGGCAGATATTGCCGACGTGGAAGTTACACCGAAAATGGAAGGCTATCAAATGTTCGTCATCTTCGTGCCGAAAAAAGTTCAAGCGCCGGCAAAGCAGCCTGCGAAGAAAGAATAAGTTTTAAGAAGAAAATTAACTGCAGATGAACGCGTATGAATATAGATTTTTATTTGTGTTACTCGCGTAATTCGCTGCAAAAAGGAGCAATAAAAAATGCCGAAATTAAAAACACATAAAGGCGCGGCAAAGCGTTTTCGCTCAACCGCATCGGGCAAATTCAAACGCGGACACGCGTACGCACGCCATATTTTAACGAGCAAATCGCCGAAGCGAAAACGCAACCTCGATATTGACACGCTGGTTTCCAAAAGCGACCAGGAGCGCGTCGACACGATGTTGCCGTATGGAAGAAAATAAGAATTACGAACGGCGAACGATTTTTTATTCGTCATTTATTATTGGGAGAATATTATGCCAAGAGCAAAACGTGGAAATAAGCGCACCGAGAGGCGCAAAAAGATATTAAAACTAGCCAGAGGTTACTACGGCACGAAATCGAAATTGTATCGCTCAGCCAAAGAATCGGTCGAACGTGCGCTGAACTTTGCCTACACCGGACGCAAATTGAAAAAACGCGATTTTCGCAAACTGTGGATTGTCCGTATTAACGCGGCTTGCCGCCTCAACGGAATGAAATACTCGCAATTTATGTACGGCTTGAAAGTCGCTGAAATCGAATTAGACCGCAAAGTTCTTGCCGATTTAGCTGTCAAGCAACCCGAAGCATTTGCAACGCTAGCCGGACAAGTGAAAGAAGCGATTAATAACAAACCGCAGGCGACGGCTTAATTTTTTTAAAAGTAATAAACCGCAGATGAACGCAAATAAACACAGATTTTTCTTTTTTAATTTTGTCGGTGTGCGTCCGTTTGTCTGCGGTTTCAATTGATTTATGATTGAACCGAAAGAACAGGCGAGACAAGCACACGAAGCGTTCAAAGCAGAATTTGAACGCTTTAATAATTTAAGCGCGCAAACATTTACTTTGACCGAAGCTGAAGGTTTGCAAAAAGAGATTGCCGAATTGCGTATCAAATACACCGGCAAGAAATCTGAAATTGCCGGCTTAAACAGACTTGTCGGACAAGTTGCGGTTGAAGAACGCGCAGAATTCGGCAAACTCGTTCAATCAGTTGTTGCCGAAGTTATTCAATCTTTGAATGAAGCTGAAGCGACGCTGAAAACTTTCATCGAAAGTGCGAAAATCGAACGTGAACGAATTGATGTAACATTGCCCGGAATTCGTCCACGTCAAGGTCATCTGCATCTTTTAACGATTCTTCGCCAGAAGATTGAAGAAATTTTCGTATCGCTCGGTTATTCGATTGAAGATGACCGCGAGATTGAAACCGATTATTACAACTTCGACGCGCTGAATATTCCCGAAGGACATCCGGCGCGCGAATCGCAGGACACTTTTTACACGACGAACGGTTTCGCGCTGCGCTCGCAGACTTCGACCGTGCAGATTCGCGCGATGGAACGACGCGGCGTGCCGATTCGCATTATCGCGCCCGGCAGAGTCTTTCGACGCGACACGCCCGATTTGACGCACACGCCGATGTTCCACCAAATCGAAGGTTTGTGCGTGGACAAAGGCATTACGATGGCGCATCTGAAAGGCACGGTCGGCGAATGGCTGCGCCGTCTGTTCGGCAAGGAAACGCGCATTCGCCTGCGCCCGTCTTACTTCCCTTTCACCGAACCGAGCGCAGAATTCGATTTTTCCTGTTTCAAATGCGGCGGCACAGGCGCGTTTGAGGGCGAACGCTGTCGCCCGTGCAAAGGTTCGGGCTGGATTGAACTCGGCGGCTCTGGAATGGTTCACCCGAATGTTTTGCGAGCCTGCAATGTTGACCCGCAAGTTTATTCAGGCTTCGCCTTCGGCTTCGGCTTGGAGCGAATGTGTTCGCTGATGTATTCGCTCGACGATATTCGCCTGATGTTCGAGAACGACGTGAGATTTTTGGAGCAGTTTCGATGATGGAACAAACTCAATTTTCATTAGAAGTTTGGAAATTACTTCCAGAAGAAATTAGAGAATCTGCGATTGCAATGTCTGATAAAGAAGTTGCTTGGAATAGAGCCGACGCTTTATCAGTTATCGAAACTTTTCAAAGGTTTAATATTGCTTTGGTTGGAATTGAATTTTTCTATTTCAATAAAGACTCCGAACATATTTATGCAACTTCTGAAATTTTCTCTGCTGATAACGAAACCTCTGACACTTGGCAGGATTTTGTTGTTAGAAGTTGCATAAGTGCAAAGTTGTTTGTAACTGAAATTGAATTTGACCAAGAGCAATTAAAACAAGGAAATCCGATTTATAACATCTGGGCTTTGAACAAAGAAGAATATAAAAATCCACAATTATGAACATCAGTTACAACTGGCTGAAAGATTTGGTTGATGTAGATTTGTCGCCGCAGGAATTAGCGACGAAGCTGACGAATGTCGGCTTGGCTGTCGAAGGCGTTCACGAATTTGCGGATGATTTTGTGTTCGATATTGATTTGACTTCAAACCGTTCTGATTGTCTTTCGCATTTGGGCGTGAGCCGCGAAGTGGCGGCAATTCAAGGTGCAAAATTAAAAATTCAAAGTGAGAAAATCGAAGAACAAAGACCGAAGACTGATAATTTAGTAACAGTTCAGGACGACGATTTGTGCAATCGTTTCACGGCTCGAATAATTCGTAACGTAAAAATTACGCCTTCGCCGGAGTGGTTGGTTAAAAGACTTGAAGCGATTGGAGAACGCGCAATTAATAATGTCGCTGATATTACGAATTTCGTAATGCACGAACTCGGTCAGCCGATGCACTCGTTTGATTTGAATAAATTGAAAGAAAATCGAATCGTCGTCAGGCGCGCGCGCGGCGGCGAAACGATTAAAACTCTCGATGAAGTCGAAAGAAAATTAGACGAAACGATGCTGGCGATTTGCGACGCGGAAAATCCTGTTGCAATCGCAGGCATTATGGGCGGTTTCGATTCGTCAATTACATTTGATACAACTGACGTTTTGCTCGAAGTTGCGTATTTCAAACGCGAAAACATTCGTCAGACTTCGCGCGCGCTTAATCTTTCAACAGAAGCAAGTTATCGCTTTGAGCGCGGCGTTGACATAGAAAATCTTGTTCGAGCGTCAAACCGCGCCACGGAACTTATTTGCGAGTTGGCAAACGGAGTTGCCGAAGAATTTGTTGACGCTTATCCATTGAAATTTCAGCCAATCGAAATCGAATCGAACGATATTGAATTTGCCGTCAAAAGATTGACCGGTTTAACAGTTGAAGAAACGGAAATTTTGAGAATTTTGAATTCTCTCGGCTTTCAGACAAAAGAAAAATCAAAAATCCAAAATCCAAAATCCAAAATCTTCAACGTTCCGTCCTGGCGGCACGACGTTGCAATTGAAGAAGATTTGGTTGAAGAGGTCGCTCGGGTTGTCGGTTACGATAAAATCGGCGAAGAACTTCCCGCGTCCCGTAACGCGGGCGAGTTTCAACCGACTGAGACGCTCAAAAAAGAGTTGCGAAAAACTTTGACGAATTTAGGTTTTGACGAAGCGATTTCTTACAGTTTTATTGATGCCGGCAATGACGGAAAATTCGGCTTAATTCCAAATCTGATTCACGAAAATTTGCAGGAAAAATTTGTAACCCTGAAAGATTCGATTATCGAAGGCGCGATTCGTATGCGTCCGAGTTTGCTTTCGGGACTTCTCGACGCAGTTCGCACGAATTTTAATCAACAGCGCAGAGACATCAAACTTTTTGAAATCGGCAAAGTTTTTTCAGCGTCGAACAAGGAAAACGACTTGCCGGAAGAGCGTGAGCTTTTTGCCCTTGTCGTAGCGGGCGGCGAAGTTTTGGAAAATAAGGCAATGATCGCGCGCGAGCTTGATTTTTACGATGCGAAAGGCGCGCTCGAAGCGGCGGTAAATTCATTAAATTTACCCGCGCTCGATTTTTCCGCAAAAGAAGTCAAACATTTGCGCAGAGGTCAATCGGCAGGAGTTTTATCAAACGGAAAAGCAGTCGGCACAATCGGGCGGCTCAGTGATGAAATCGCCGCGGCTTATAAATTTAAACAGCCGGTTTACATAGCGGAAGTAGACTTGCAGACTCTTTTGCAAGCAAAGCAAAAAGACATTTTATATAAACCTCTTCCCGTCTATCCGTCAATCGTGCGCGATGTCTCCTTGCTGGCAAAACGCAGGGTAAATTTTGCCGAAATCAAACAAACTATCGAAGTGGAAAATTTTGAACTACTCAGAATCGTTGAATTTGTTGATGTTTACGAAGTCAAAGGCGTCGCCGATGACGAACGTTCGATTACGGTTCGGCTCGAATATCGTTCGGATGAACGCACTCTTCTCGAAGAAGAAGTCGGACAAATTCACGCGCAAATTCTGGAAAATCTCGAAAGGAAAATTGGTGCGAGATTAAGGTTTTAACAAAAATTTAAGAAACTACTTGAAGTTTCGGGCAAAAATAAACATAATCATTCGGAAGTTACAAATCAAAACAGGCGGAATATAGAATGGCGGGACTATCTGGAATGGAAAAATTTTCGCATCTCGAAGACAAAATTTATTTGACGATCGAATTCGCAAAAAAGATGCGCGAGGAAAAAGAACGGGTCGAACGCGAGATGACTTCTCTGCGTCACGAAGTCAGTTCGCTTTTGACGGAAAAATCGCGCCTCGAAGAAAAGGTTGAAGATTTATTATCGGAGCGCGATGCGATTCAATTGAAAGTAGAAGCGATGCTCGACGCGATAACCATTATCGAGCCGGACGTGGCGGAAGCCGTGCGGAGGTAACAGTTATTTATGATTGGAAGCAAAGGAAAACCCGACGGCGCGGCGCAGTCAATCAGAGTCGAGATTTACAATCAAACGTATAATATTCGTTCAGACGGCGACAACGAATATATTATGCGTCTGGCGGAATACGTGGATGGCAAAATGCGCGAAATATCCAGCGGAACGCTGACGGTTGACAGCTTAAAAGTCGCTATTTTAGCCGCACTTCACGTTGCCGACGAATTTCATCAATTAAAAAATCAGCAGGAACAAATCGACGCGCAGCTTGCTTCCCGCAGTGCCGAATGCGCCGAAATGCTCGACCGCGTTCTCAAACACAAAGAAGCCGCGCCGCAGGAATTAGAAATGGAACAGTGATTAACGGCGAATGATGAATTGTAAATGGTTAATGTAAGACGAATCCGAAATTCACCGTTTATCATTCACAATTCACCATTATCTTGTGTTACAATTTTTCTCAGGCGAAAGGTTCTTTCTGCAAAGCTCGTTATCAAACACACTAATAATTGAGCCAACACTTGAATTATCGGGAGGCTAACGCCGGTATTCGGTGCAGTCTTTCACAGTTAAAGATTTGCCATAGAAATCGGCTTTGATGTTTCTTAACAGAAGCAGAAAGCCACCCACCTGTTGAGAAATAGGTTCAATTCAACTGTTTGAAACGGCTCGCGCGGTCTTCTTTCGCCAAATTTTTAGTTCAAAGTTCCAAGTTTATAAACTTGGAACTTTGAACTTTTTAGCTTATGAACGTTTTAATGATTGCCGATGTTGTCGCACGTCCCGGAAGACGCGCTGTTTTAAGCAGAATTCAGGATTTACGCGAGCAATATAAAATTGATATTGCTACCTTAAACGCGGAAAATGTCGCGGGCGGATTTTCGATTACGCCGGCAATCGCTAATGAGTTTTTTGAAAGCGGGATTGATGTAATGACATCCGGCAATCATATTTTCGACAAACACGAAATAATTCCCTACATAAAGAAAAATCCGCGCTTGCTTCGCCCGGCAAATTATCCGCCTGAAACGCCCGGAAGCGGTCTTTTCGTAGGCGAGATTCGAGGCTTCAGAATTGCGGTATTGAATCTTCTCGGCAGAGTTTTTATGCCGCCGGTGGATGACCCGTTTCGCTCGGCAGATGCTTGCCTGAAATTGATTCCCGACGACGTGAAAATTCGTCTAGTTGATATGCATTGCGAAGCCACGTCGGAAAAATATGCAATGGGCTGGCATCTGGCGGGACGAGTTTCCGCCGTCGTCGGTTCGCACACACACGTGCAGACGGCGGACGAACGCATTTTAGAAGGCGGAACGGCTTATATTACCGATGTCGGGATGACGGGAAGTTACGCAGGCGTTATCGGTATGGAAAAAAATCAGATTTTGGAGCGGTTTACAAAATTTCCGGCGCGTCGTGCCGAACACGCAACTGGTGATGTTTGGATTTGCGCCGTGGTTATTGAAATTAATGATGAAACCGGCAAAGCCGAAAAAATTACGAGGCTGCGGTTGGAACACAAAGATTGAAAAATTAAAATGAAAAATTAAAATGAAAAATTAAACTTTGCTTTTCACTTTTAGTTTTTCACTTTTCCATTTCCAATTCCCGTCTGATTTCCTCATCCATTTTTGCCGATTCGAGTGCGAGTGGAAGTTCCGAGGTTCGCGCTGCGAGTTTTTTCAAAGTTAGTTCAGAATCGGCTAGGTTCGTTCCGCGACGCGACGCAGAGTCAATCATTTGCAGGCGGGTTTCGGCTTCGACGCGCATTTCTTCGGCTTCGGTTTTTATATTTTCCAGCTTTTCCAAATCTCGTTTCAACTCTTCCTGCAAATTTGAAGAATTCTCCGATTTTAAATACTTGAGTTTATTTTGTCGCCTGTTGACAAGAAGTAGCTCTTGTTTGGTTGATTTCAAAATGCGTGTTGCTGTCAGCCGAACAGCCAGAGTATCGCGGAAAGCATCCGCCAGCAGCAGATTTTTCGCTTCGATTTCCTTGAGAGATTTCTTTTCGTTCGTCGTCAATTCATTTTTGAACCAATCAACTTCCTGCGCTTTGATGCCGTCAACCGCAATGCGTTCTCTGACTTGGGCAAGCCAGCGCGAGCGATAGTAAAGAAGTCCGCCGGTAATCGCCAGTCCGAATACCGCGCCGACAACAAGCGAAATTAAACTCAGGAAAAAGTATGTCGCCGCCAGCGGCGGCGTTGCGCCGAACGTCAGAAATAAAATAAAAAAGACGAGTGCCGGAAGTACTGCGAGCAAAACCGGCGCCATCCAAGCGCCGTAAGTCAACGCTTTATCCTTCGCCAAATCCCTGCGCGTCACATCATAATTTCGCTCTAATCCGTTCATATTTATTGCTTTACTCTACAAACTCCGCAAACTTTATTCAAACCGTGCGCATCAGAAAATTTAGCCGTCAAAGAGAAAATGTTATACCATTATAAGGTAAAAATTTTACTGAAAATTCTGAAAAGGTGTGTATGTTTAGAAACAGGTTGGCAAAAGTTATTGCAGTTTTACTGTTTGTACCGATTTTTTTTGGGTTTAGCTTCGCGCAGAAAACCAATAAAAACAACCAACTGAAGCAAAATGAAAAGGTTCGCCCCGTTACAATTCCCATCTCGATTTTTACAAAACGAGAATTCAAAGAAAACCAAAGCGAAGAATTTGTCCGTGCCGGAAATCTTGTTGTCAGTGAAGACCGAGACGAGCAGATTATTTTATCGATCCGAAGCGTCAGCAACACGCCCCTGGCATTGGCGGTTTTGATTCAAGACGATTTGACCTCCAACGTCAATTTGCAGCTCAACGATATTCGTAAATTTATCCGTAATCTGCCGAAAGGCTCGCGTGTGATGGTCGGTTACTTGCGCTCCGGCTCGCTTCAAGTGCGGCAGAAATTTTCCGAAGATTTGGAGAAAGCAGCCGGCTCGCTTCGAATTGTTACGGGTTCTTCGGCGTTTGCGTCTGTCAATCCGTATGACCAGGTCGAAGAGGCGCTCAAGAGATTTGACGCTTTGCCGACGGGCAGGCGCGCCGTATTGCTCGTCTCCGATGGTTTGGACGTTTCGCGCGGCGCGGACAGTTCTTCGCCGTCGCAAAGCGTTGCCCTCGACCGAGCGATTCTCAAAGCGCAAAGAAAAGCCGTCGCAATTTATTCATTTTACAACGCTGGAAGTTTGACAGAGAACGGAAATCAAATCTTGACCTTAAACGGTCAAGGCTCGCTCAACCGACTGTCTGAGGAAACCGGCGGACGCGCGTTTTTTCAGGGTACGCTTTCGCCGATTAGTTTCGACCCGTTTTTCCGCGACTTAAATGTTGCGTTAAACCGCCAGTTCGCATTGACTTACTTGTCGACGCACTTCAAAAAGGGATATCACAAGATAGAAATTCTTAGCACAAACCCAGATGTAAAAATCGAGCATCCGAAAGGTTATTTTTACAGGTAATTTTTTACTTTTCGATTCTGAAATTGCAGGCTTGGCAAACTCGCACGTCTTCCTTTATTAGCAATCCGATCCAAAAAAGCGGAAAAAACGTAACGAGCAAAACGGCGAAAACAATCCAGCCCATCGTCGAAACTTTTCTTTCGGTTTTGAAAATCTGGCTCGCACAGCGCGGACAGTGCAGGTTGTAAGCCATATTTTGCTGCGGTTTTTGATAAGCGAGCGGCTGCGGCGGAGGCGGTGGTTGAGTAGCAAAAGGATTTTGATTATTGAGTCGGTTTCGATTATCCAGAGGCTGCACTTGATTGATTTGTCTTGTCTTTGGCTTTTGCAGCAGCGGCTCGTTGATTTGAAATTCATCGGTTTTCCAAGAGTAAGGGCGCGGCGGCGGCGATAATTGCTCGAAGCTATTGGCATTTGAAATTTGATTTACTAAAAATTTCGTGCCGCAGAAACGACAAAAGTTGCTGCCGTAATTATTCACCTGTCCGCAATTTTGACACTGTATCATATAAATTTATTCCAGATTTTAGATTTCAAGTTTCTATCAAAAATTCCAAAAGTCTTTACGTCAACCGCGTGAAAAAGTTCTTTTAACAAAAATTTAATTTCCTGCTTTTAATCGAATTTAATTTTTTCGCCCGTTTTTATCGCGTGATAAACCGTCTCGACAAGCTCGACGGATTTGTAACCGTCAAGCGCGGTTACAGGCGGCTCGGTTTCGTTAAAAATTGCGTCAATAAATGCTTTATCTTCCTGAACGTAACCCCAGCGTTCTTCTTTTTCCGTCATCGCCCACGAAAAGGTTTCGAAGTTTGCGTCCATTCCGCGCGAATCAATCAGATGCTCCATTTCCTCGGTTAAAATAGTGCGATGATGACAAAAAACTTCGATGCGCTCGAACGGAAAATGCCAGCTTGCGTCCGACGACGAAGCAAAAGTGCAGTGAAAACCGCTTTTGAATTTGAACAGAATCGAAAACTCGTCTAATTCAGGATATTCGTGCTGCGAGCCGTAAGCAACTAGTTCGGCAATTTCACCAAATTGAAAACGCATCATATCGAAAAGATGTATCGTCGTTTCATAAAGAAATCCGCCCGTAACATTTGTGTCGCCCGTCCAAATCGGGTTTTTCAATTCACCGCGATTCATCTTGACGTGCGCCGAATGCGCCCGGTCTTCATTCAACAATTCTTTGAGTTTGCTATAAACAGGCGCGTAACGGCGATTGTGTCCGACCTGGAAAACACCGGTCGAATTCTGCGCGATTTCCAATAATTTTTTCGCGTCCGACAAACCGATTGAAAAAGGTTTTTCGCAAAAAACGTGCTTGCCCGCAGCGACGGCGTGCGCGGCAATTTCCGTATGCGTTTTGTTCGGCGTCGTAACCAGAACAGCATCGCAATTTTCAAATAATTCTTCGCGCGAGCCGCAGACTCGTCCGCCGACGGATTTCGCCGTTCTTTCGGCTCTTTCCGTTTTGATGTCGAAAAGCGCGGCAACCTCGCTTCGTTCGTCACGGGCGAAAATTCGGGCGTGAACGTTTCCGATATAACCCGTGCCAACGATTCCGACTTTTACTTTGTTCATAATTATAACTGCAATGAAAGCAACGAAAAATTTAACGGTAGATAAACGCAGATTTTTGCAGGTAGAGACAGATTGATTTTATTTATTTTTTATCCAGCCTTTACCTGTTTTTATTTACATTTATCTGCGGTTAAATTTTATTTTTATCAGTTAAAATGATTTTTTAAGCATTCGCTGTTCGCGGCGTCAAACCCAAAACTTTCTCCGTTGCTTCCTTTGCTTTGCGCGCCACTTCAAACGGGTCTTGCGCCCAATATTCGGGACGAAAAATCTCGATCGAAACCATTCGGTCGTAACCGATTCTGTCGAATCTTTCCTTGATTTCTTTTATCGGCAAAATTCCCGTTCCCGGATAAAGTCGGTGCGCGTCGGTCAAATCCGCTTTCGGCAAATTCTCGGCGTCGTTGATGTGAAAGACGAAAAGTTTTTTCGGGTCAAGCGTTTCAATTGCTTCGAACGTAGAGTTTCCGGCGTAGAAATGAAAAGTATCGATCACTAGACCGACGTTATCACGATTAACTTTTTCGATAATTTTTTTATCTAAATCCAGAGTTTGGACACTGCAATCGGTTTGTCCTAAAAATTCAAACGCCAATCCGACGTTGTGTTTTTCGGCAATATCGGCAAGTTCGTTCAAAACTCTGACAGATTCTTCAATAATTTCTTCCTCGCTCGCTCCGTCCGGCAATTTTCCCGGCACGACGACGACATACGGGCAATTGATTTCGCCCGCGATGCGCGAAAATTCTTTACACTCGGCTTTGATTTTCTCGTAATCTACAGCGGTTCTAAATGTAATATGCTCGATTGAATTTACCGAATACGGTTCGAGGTTGTTTTCCTCAAGTAAATTCTTTAAGTCCGCGACTGAATGAGTTATCAAAAACTCGCGCATTTTCGCCGCCCAAATTTCGATTAAATCAAATCCGGCTGCGCTCGCCGCAAGGATGTCGGTTTCCAAATCGGCGCGCATAGTCGTCGCGCCGTTCATTGCTAATTTCATTGATTGCTCCGATTCTAATAGTATTTTTTGTAAAATTAAGCGAAATTTCGGTTTTAATTTTTAACGATTGGTTTTGACGCCTCAATTTTTTTGAATTTATCGCCCGGTTTAAATAACAAGTCGGCTTTTTTATTATTGTAGCGAGCAATTACAAGGTTTGTTTGTTCGGGAAACGACTCGAAAAAGAGCGTGTTTCGTAAATCAAAGCCGTCCAAATCTTCTTCTGAACGCGCTTGGACATAAACATAAACCGTATCAACCTGAACTTCCTTTCCAACCCAAACAAGGTTTTTCACTTCGGCTTTCTTGTCCTTTAAAGTAAAATTTTCGCTCAAATAATCGAGAATAATTTTGTCAACATCCGGTGTTTTTTCGAGGTCAATTCGTTTCTTTGTTCGCCGTTCGAGAACCGGAACAAGATCGTGCGTGAAAAGCTGAAGGCTTATCTCGACGAGTTTGTCTTTGTGGTTATAATCCATACGGGTCAAGCTCGTGTGATAAGTATGAAAGCTACTGAGCGGGAAAACCGTTCCCGCCCAGATTGCGATTAATACAACCGAAATTACCGTCTGAAAAAACCTCTTGAAATTCATATAAATTTACGGCTGCCGCTGCTGATTGTTTTTGTAAAGCTGAAAGCGTGTCGGAACGGTGCGGCGCGGGAAAAAGTTGTTCGCCAAATCAGCATCCGCCGTTTCCAGACGCGGGTCAAGAACGAACGCTTTGACTTCTTTGCGCGTTACAATCATTTTTGATACGTCGAAATTGTTGTAACGCCAGATTTCAGCCGGAATGCGGATTTCTTCCGTCGTTCCGTCTGTGTATTCGACGTTGAAAATCACAGGCATCACAAGTCCGCCGATGTTCTTTAAATCAACGATGTAGAAATTATAACCGGCGTTTAAGATTTGTTTCTCGCGCTCGCTAAAAGTTCCCAAAAACGTCTGATATTCTTCGCGTTCTTTGTCCGTAACTTTGAAACGGTCGTAATCGTTGTAAAAATCTTTGAGTGACGGATATTCGTCGATGCGTTTCGGAATCGGCGCATTGCGCTGTTGCGACAAGGTTACGGGCGCGGCGTTTGCCTGCCTGCGCTGCAATTCTTTTTCGACTTCAGGGTTTTGCGTGCTTAGCTGGAAAAGCCGCACGTTTTCGATTGATATATCAACGTGGTCGGTCGTGTAAAACCAGCCGCGCCAGAACCAATCGAGGTCAACGCCGGAAGCATCTTCCATCGTGCGAAAGAAATCAGCGGGCATCGGGCGTTTGAATTTCCAGCGCTGCGCGTATTGTTTGAAGGCGAAATCGAAATTCTCGCGTCCCAAAACGGTTTCCCGCAAAATGTTGAGCGCCGTCGCCGGTTTGCCGTAAGCGTTATTGCCGAACTGCAAAACCGATTCCGAGTTGGTCATAATCGGCACCTGGTCTTCGCTCGTCATATAATCGGCAATGTTTGCCGGTTCGCCGCGCCGCGAAGGATAATTTTTCTCCCATTCCTGCTCGGCTAAATACTGCAAAAACGAATTCAAGCCTTCGTCCATCCAAGTCCATTGACGCTCGTCGGAATTAACAATCATCGGAAAATAATTATGTCCGACTTCGTGTATGACGACCGATATTAAACCGTATTTCACGTTTGCCGAATAAGTTCCATCGGCTTGCGGGCGCGGACCGTTAAAGCAAATCATCGGATATTCCATACCGTAGACCGGTCCGTTGACCGAAATTGCCACCGGATACGGATAGGTGAATGAATAACGCGAATAGACGTTTAAGGTATGAATAATCGCGTGGGTCGAATATTTTTCCCAGAGCGGATTTCCCTCTTTCGGGTAAAACGACATCGCCATCACGCGGTTGCCTTCGACGTTATGACCCTGCGCGTCCCAGATAAATTTTCTGGATGAAGCAAAGGCGAAATCGCGGACGTTATTTGCCTTGAAAATCCAGGTTTTTTTGCCCGTCGGCTGGCTTGTTTCGTTCGCCGTCGCTTCCGCCTGCGTAATAATTTTCATCGGCTCCCGCGCGGTTTCAGCTTGTTTCAAACGCTGGATTTGCTCTCTGGTTAAAACCTGCGCCGGGTTTTGCAAAACGCCTGTTCCCGAAACTACGTGGTCGTTCGGAACTGTAATTCTAACCGTATAATCGCCGAATTCGAGCGTAAATTCGCCGCTGCCCAAGAACTGTTTGTGTTGCCAGCCGGAAACGTCGTTGTAAGCCGCCATTCGCGGAAACCACTGCGCGATTTCATAGATGTAGTTTTTATCCGCCGGAAAGTATTCGTAACCGGTGCGACCGCCGAAAATACGCTGGTTGTTGATGTTGTAATTCCAACCGACGTTAAACACAAATGTCTGGTTCGGCGCAAGCGGCACGGGCAAATCAATCCGCATCATCGTTTTAACGACCGTGTATCTTAAAGCCGCGTTTTTCGCATCGCTGACGCTTGTGATACTGACTTTGCCTTCGTATTCGCGCGCGGCAAGCTGTTCAATCTGGCTCGGCGTAACATTTTTCAAATCCGACATTGTTCTGGTTAATTGCGAGTCGGAATCTTTGGCGAAAATGTTCTGGTCAACTTGCAGCCAGATATAATTTAAAGTGTCGGGCGACAGATTTTTGTAAGTTACGGTTTCTTTACCCGTCAAACGCTGATTAGCGTCGTCTAATTCGACATCAATCACATAGTCGGCGCGCTGTTGCCAGTAACGATTTCCCGGCGCGCCCGAAGCAGTTCGCTGGTCATTCGGCGTCGGCAAGATTTCTTCTAATTGGCGAAACTTATCCGAAGGCTTCGATTTCGATTGACCAAAAGCAAAGCTGACGCTTAAAAAAACTAATAAAACTGCAAAAATGCGTTTTGAAAACAATTTGATTTTCTCCTGTATTTGAATGGATAACCGAAACTTCGCGGTTGTGAACGAATGCATAAATTTTTACGCAGGCTATTTATCTAAAGTTTCGGCGATATGAGGGTAAAATGCAAATCGTTTAAGGTTATCGAAAACGGGCTGGATTTGGGTTAAACGAGTAAAGTAAATTGACGCTCTTCACAATCAATAAATTCAAACCGAGGTTTAATAAATTTTCTCCGACGACAATACCACAAATAATCAGACAATTATAAATAAAAGAAGCAGCTTACATACATTATAAACTGCTTCTTTTATTTTATTTTTCCGCTCGCCAATAATCGGCGCGCTCTTTACTTGCTTACATATTCGTCAATACAACTATACTCGGGCAATTCCGGTTTCAATTAGCTTTGCTCCCGCGTTTCTAAGTTCTTTCTGCAAACCTTCGTTGGCAGTGATTGCCGCGTTTTGTTCAAAAACCGCGCCCGCCGCCAGTAGTTCGAGACCGGAAAGCATTTCGTCAGTGTCGTGTTTCGGTCGCGGAATCGGAATCTTGATTTTGAAGTTGTTGCCGCACAATTCGTCAACCAAATCCGAAAGGCGACCGCCGACAATTATGATGCCTTGCCGTTCGCCCGTTTGGTTCATCGCGTCGGCGATTTCCTGCGTTAAAACGGCGCGGTCAACCGCCTCTTGCGCGAAGGCTGCGAGAAAAGCGACTCCCGGCGGAATCGGCTGCGGATTGAGTTCAACCGCCGTTTTACTAGAAAAAGGACCGCCGCCGATGATTTCCCAGATTTTAGGATTCCGGGCGGCTAAAAATTCCAAAAACGCGCGCCGTCCATTAAACTCCGACATCCAAGGTGACGGATCCGGTTCAAATCTCCAAGGTTCTAGATGTGGTCCGAAAACATTCATCATTCGAGCAGAGACTTTACGAATAATCGGGTCCCACGGTCCCGGTTTATGCGGCTCGTCGGGATTCGGATTGCTGCTCGCGCCGCCGAACATCTGGCTGACGAGCGAAACTAATTTTTCACGAGAAATATTTATTGTTTCGTTGTTTGTCTGTGTTGCTTGCATATCGATACTCCTTTTTGAAACAAATGAATTTGCTGTTGTTGGTTTTTGTAGTTGTTGGTTGTGTCGGCATCCGGCGTTGACAAACTAACAGTTACCGTGTTGCCAATCAAAGCGTTATCGGCAACCGAGCAATTGACGGTTGCTGCAATTTCAATCGTTACTGAATCGTTGTCAGCCAGTTCCGCAAATGTAACGGTGCGATTGTTTCCCGTCCCGTCGCGCAGGAAACAAATATCACTTTTCATTAACTCCTGTAGTTTTGCTTACAACAGCTAATCTCTTTCACTTCTGTATGATATTAAAAAAAGAGGAGCTTTTGCTCCTCGCTTAAATTAACTGTTAAAAATTTATTCCGAACATTGCACGGTCGGATTAAACCGCGCGAACAAGCCGGACGGATTGTGTTTCCAAATCCAGACGTGCAAATCGTAATGCCAGGGCATTCCCGGTTCGTGTCCCGGCATCGGACCGTCGAAAGTTGTGCCGAACAGCACCGGCGCGGGATTGTCAACGACGGGCGGCGGCGTATTCGGGTCAAACCACGGCGCGCCGTTTGAAATAACCGGGACAAAGTACTCGACGCCGACGAGCCGCCGTCTGCCGTTGCGCGTCGGTTCATAAAGCAGCAATTCCGGCTCGCTCGCGTTGACGGTTAAATCAAACGCGCGCGCCAAATTCAAATAGTGAAAGCCCATTCCGCCTAAACCCGGTGCCGAGACGCAATCTTCGGTGGCGATAAAGCCGTCCGCCAAAGCAGCGGATTCACGATGATAGCGTGCGGTTGCGGCTGTTGCCTGCGCTAATTCCCGGCGACATTGAGCGTCACACTCGCCGCCGCTTGAGTTGCTTTGAGCAAACGCGGCGGTCGCCGACAAACAATTAATAACAAGGGCGAGCGTGGCGACGATGAAGCCGCTGCATTTAAAAATAGTTGCGATTCGATTGGTTTTCATATTTTTCTCCTCTAGTATGATTAGAATTTGATTGGCAGCAAAAATTGCCGTCATTATTTAACGCGCAGGCAAGCAACGAAAAGTATCAAGATTTTCGAGTTGATTTTGAAGCCATTGCGCCCCTTTTGCTTTACCCGTTTAAGTTGACGTTTACGCCGCTAATTCGTATTTTATAAACTCCTCAAGTCGGGCAAACTCAAATTAGTGAATGGCATCAACTTTAATTGCCGTGATTTTACGTGTTAACACAGAAATATTGTAACCACCGCAAGTGAGTGTAATCGTTGTGGGAGCGTTGAACGTCGCCACATCCGGCATCGGAATACGTCTGGAACCTCCTCCTCCTTCGCCGATAACGCCAAGTCTGGTATATACAAATTCGCCGGTGCTCAAAAAACAATGTAATGTCTGTGGATCATAGTCGTAATTCGTTGCATCAACTACGGCATTGATTACATAACTTCCTGCCGGAACTTGCTTTGACACGACGATTTGTCCGGTTGTTACCCTGACTTCTGAACCTTCCTGAGCAAAGTATGCTTCACTTGTTCCAGCGGCACCGGCAGGTCCCGTCGCTCCGGTTTCACCTGTCGCACCCGTTGCTCCAGTCGCGCCTGTCTCGCCCTGCACGCCTTGCGGACCAGCAGGACCTGCGGGACCTTGCACGCCTTGCGGTCCGGTCTGATTAAAGTTAAGCGCGGTTTCGCTTGATTTGCACTGCGTAGTTGAATTATCAATGACCCGCAGCCCGCCGTTTGTATTTGAGTAGCAAGTGTAGATAACGCCGTTTGCGGCGGGAATGCTCGCAAAGGCGATAATACTCGTGAAAAGCACTGTCATTGACGAGAGCATAAGCACGCGCCGTCCGCGACGCTGCAATCCGTTTATTCCTAGTTTTCCGATTGTCTGTAAAATAGTATTTTTCATTTGATTTCTCCTTAGTAGTCTAAAATTTTTGTTCTGCCTCTCCGAGTCTTGCGATACTTCAAGAAATACCGCTCGGACGAAATTGTTTAACGTGCCGCTTTTTGTGGCTTTGAATTAATCTCTCAGTTTTGTCTTCTTTTAATAAACCAGTTACGCTTTGCGCGAGCAGTGTTCTTCACTCGCCGTTCACTGAGCGCAAGAACTTTTTATTGGGTGCAAACTTCGCCGTCGTATTCAGTGTCGCGGGCATCTTAAATTAAAGCTGGCTATTAGCATATCTGGACATCGCTTCTATGGTTTAACAACGGCTCGCCGTACCCGCCGTAAATCAAACTCTTGCGCTGAACCGTCACTCATCTCGATTCGCAGCGTCCCGCTCTTGGGCAGTACAATCCCACTATTGGATTGTTCGCCTTCATCCGTCGCTGCATCCCTTGCGAATGTAACGGCGCCGCTGATTCGCAGCCGATATGAACCTACGCCGATAGGCTTGCTAATACGCAGAACAACCGGTTTCCGCTTGGCAAACGACACTGTTTTAACTAATTTTTCGCTGGAATTGCGGGCGGCAAACTTATCAAAAGAGCCAAGCTCTCTGCCGTTTGTGGAAAATAGATGAAAGTAAGGAATTCCTCCGCTAGGAGTTGCTCCTTTAACATCTAAAGTAAAGATTACGTCTCCCTTTTCTGCCATGAAAGAGTAAAAATACTCAGGATCATCCTGGCTAAAGTCCGTATTAAGTTCATTAGACTTGAGGGGTGTCGGATTGTCGCGGTTGGTTGACTGAGCGTTGGATATGCCCGCCGCTGTAATAAGCATTAGTGCAGCAACCGCCGCTATACCTAGCCGGCGAAGCAATAACCGCGTCGCTTTCCGTTGGTTTGTTGCAATTAACATAATTGAAGCTCCTAATAATTAATTTCCTAACAACTGAAAATATTGATTCAAACCACTAAAAAACGGCTGAGCCGCCAATTTTCAATGCGTTGTTAAAACTTATTTCACTCCGATTTCTAAGAAGCTGTTTGAGATAATATTTTTAAGCAGTTGTAATGAACAGCAATAAAATATCGGCAAAACTAATAGTTTTCAAAATCTCAGAACTCCTTTTCAATTTGGAAGGAATTAAGCGTAAGTATGTTTTAGAATAAAGGCGGGCGAAGCGTAACTACACATTTGAGTAGGGTGAATATCAATTAAGAATTTCAAATCTTTCATTTTACGAATTACGAATGAAAGAATTGTTCAATCTCGTAATTCTAAATTCTAAATTCGCAATTAACTAAACCAATCGTTCGCTTTGCGTCGCCGTCTTCGGGTTTGCCGGAGCAAGTTGCAAAAAAGTGCCGTTGGAGTTGCAAAAAAGCGTCGTTGGAAAAGTGAATTTTATTTAGCACTGAAAGCAGAGTTACAGT
>JAABUN010002602.1_pt1 | contig 31239 bp, 22 predicted proteins | sample 5559311 | NCBI WGS metagenome assembly JAABUN01 (sample SAMN10711877, study PRJNA513370) | rock metagenome | isolation source: Antarctica rocks | place: Antarctica: Victoria Land, Siegfried Peak sud | reverse complement strand
AAGTTTCTTCAACTGGCTGATTGTGAAAACCCAAATCCAAACAGCAAGTTTGGTGCGCTCAACTAACGGCTTACTTATTCACTGTTTTGGAAAATTAACTTTTGCTTTGCTTTTGTTAGTTTTCTACGGCTTTGTTGCATAAATTACTCATTTGTTTTCAAGAGTTTAGAAAATACAAAAACCAGAAAATTGCTGTTTTAACGTTATTTTGGCATTTATTGATTACTTAAACTATTGAAAAATAACAAATTATTTATGCAACAAAGCCGTTCATCACCACAATTTACGTCAGCATAAAATTTGAGGCACTACCTTACTCAATTTGCTGTCGTGTGCTTAAATGTCGAATATACTCGTCAGGCAAGACAATTTAGAGAGCGTTGGTTTTTCGGCATAAATGATAATTTGCCGCGCAAAGTCGAATTATTGGCAATAGATGCTAAAGGAAGACACGGCGCGTATGTTCTAACTTTATCCGGCTTGCAAACTAACAGTGTATTTGAAGAGTCTAAATTTAGAATCTCTTTGCCGGAAGGCTATACGGTCAAACTTTATGAGCCGCCGACCCGACCGCCGCTTTTGCCGACAGATTCGCTCGCGCCAAACTGGAAACTTTCCGATTCAGCAAATCGTGAATATCCTTGTCAGAGTATCGCGGAAAAATAGTAGTAATAGATTTTTGGGCAACGTGGTGCGGTCCGTGTATTCAAACAATGCCTGGTTTGCAAAAACTTTACGACAAATTCAAAGCTCGCGGTGTAGAAGTCTTCGGTGTCAATGTGTGGGAAGAAAGTAATGCTGTGGCTTAGTATGAAACAAAGAGGATTTACTTACAAATCATTGCTCAACGGCGAAGAAACTGCTGAGCTATATAACGTCGGCGGTTTACCTACTCTGTATATTATCGGCGTTGACGGTAAAATAATCTATCGAACGACGGGCGCGCACGAGGAAGTTGAAGCTGTGTTGGAAGAATACCTCAAAAAACTTGAAACAAAATCAAAGCCATGATTTCCTTATCGAAAACGCACCGAACAAGTCATTGGATACGAGGCGAAACAGCCTCTCCTTAAAATCTTGCGCGGTTAATTTCACGTTGTCCGTATTCGGTTTCGCCCGCGTCAATTCGGACGTTAAGAATAAACGAAACTACAAATCTTAAATAAAAAGGTCGTCCTTCATTTTGCGAAAGACGGCTTTTTTATTCGTTCCGATATAAATAACCTAGCTCAAAAAACCTCTAAATTTACTTGGGCTTGCCGAATAGTTCGGGAAGATTTTATCGAGATTTTTGTTGCCCAAATGCTTGTAAGCAATCTCGCCGAAAACGTCTCGGAAGTCGGTTGTTACGTCTAAATCACGTCCTTCGTAAAGTTTATCGTTCGCCAAACCTTTCCAATCGCCGTAGACTTTTCCGCCTTTGACCGAATTTCCCAGAATAAGCATCTGGTTGGCGTGTCCGTGGTCAGTTCCGCGCGTGCCGTTTTCGCGTGCCGTTCTGCCGAATTCCGACATTGTAATAATTACAACATCGTCCATTCTTTTGCCCAAATCGGTGGCAAAGGCGGCGATTGATTGACCGAAATTGTTTAGAAGATTGGCAATCTGACCGCGCGAGCCGCCTTCGTTGGCGTGCGTGTCCCAATTTAGTCCGGGCGTGTCGGTGAAAGCGGCTTCCAAACCGACGTTTGCTTTGATAAGCTGCGCGATTTGCAGAAGCGATTGTGCGAAAGGAATGTTCGGATAACGCGCGCCGTTTTCCGGTTTATACTGCGCGGGATTTGCCTGTTTCAAAAAATTAACAGCTTCAAAAGTTTCCTTGCCCGTGTTGCCTAAACCGTCCTGTGCTTTCTGTTGCCAGATTCCCTCAAAACCGCCTTGCACGGCGTTGGTATACGCGCCCGCATTGATGGCGAAATCGGCAAGATTCGTCATCGCAACCGTCGGTGCGCGTCCGATTAAAGTGCGCGGAATCTGCGCGGTCATCGAAACGGCGCGAAACGGCGAAATTTTGTCGTTCTTTTCGGTTTGCAGAACGCGGTTGAGCCAGCCGTCGCGCGTGGATTTTACGCCGGGCGTTCCGGCTTCCATATAATCCTGCGCGTCGAAATGCGAGCGCGTGTTGTCGGGCGAGCCGACCGAATGCACAATCGCCATTTGCTTGCTTTGCCAGAATTTTTCAAGCGGCTTTAATGACGGATGAAGACCGAAAAAGCCGTCCAAATCAATCGCGCCGCCGTCTTGGTTCGGTTTCGGAACTGCAATTGTGCGACGCAGATTGTAGTATTCGCTTTCGCCGTGCGGCACGACCGTGTTCAAGCCGTCAACCGCGCCGCGCTGGAAAATCGTGATTAAAATTTTCTTCTTTCCATAAACGTCGGTCAAAGCCGAAGCATTTGCAAATTGATGCAAAAAGTTCGGCGCAGCTGCCATCAAACCAAAACTCGCCAGAGAAATTCCGCTCGATTTCAAAAAATATCTTCTGTCCATAAAATTTTTAACCTCAAGAATAAATAATTGCCGACAGCTTTTGTGCGCAATCGCTTGCCGTCAATTACTTAGACGCGCCGCAGACGAATTTGGTCAATTTATTTTTCGCCGCTTTGCGCGTTTGCCTTTTGAGGTTGTAAATCTTTAAGGGAAATTTAACGCAAAAGCGCAAAGGCGCAAAAAATTTTAGGTAAGAATAAAAAGTTTTTATCTTTCTCTTCGCGTCTTTGCGCCTTTGCGTTAAAATGATTTTAAGAAAGCTGAAATTATTCAAAAGAGAAACAAATTTATGCGCGAAGAAATTGTAAAACTTATCGTTGAGCGGTTAGAAAATGAAGCCGACCAAATCAGCCGCGATTTTCAAACTAATAAAAATGTCAAAACTCGTTTTGCCGCGATTGATAATCTTTTGCCCGAAGATTTGGCGCGAAAAATTTCCGCCGCTTTTCCGCCGCTCGAAGAAATGCGTCTGATGGACAGTTTTCGAGAGAAAAAATACACATCGAAAACTTTGAACAAATTCAATTCGATTATCGAAGACATCACTTTCGCTTTTCAAGATGAAAGAGTTATCAAAACGGTTGCGCGGCTGACCAATATTGAAGATGCCGTCGGCGACCCGCATCTTTACGCGGGCGGAATCAGCGCGATGGCAAAAGGTCATTTCCTGAATCCGCATCTCGATAACTCGCACGATTACGAACAGAAAAATTATCGCGTATTGAATCTGCTTTACTACATTACGCCCGATTGGAAGGCGGAAAACGGCGGAAATCTCGAACTCTGGAACGAAGACGTTACCGAATCGGTAGAAATTCCGAGCCTTTTCAATCGTCTGGTTTTGATGTCAACCAATGATAAATCCTGGCATTCGGTCAACGAAGTCAAAGCCGAAGGCGCACGCTGCTGCGTTTCAAATTATTATTTTTCGCCCAATTCGCCGAACGGCTATGAAACAACGCACGTTACTTATTTTCAAGCGCGTCCCGAACAAACCTTTAAAAGATTTATTACAAAAGCCGACAGCGATTTGCGCTCGTTTTTGCGAAAGGTCAAGAAAAAAGGCTTTAGCAAAAAGGATTTATACGAAGGCGAAAGGTAAAGCAGTCTGAATTCAATTTTTTCGTGTGCCGATTATTTTCGTAATTCCTTAATTCTTCTCAAAAGCTGCGGCGCGAGTTTCATTGTCTGCCAGAGCGAACCCGTTGCAAAATATCTGGCAAAACCGCGAAAGGTTTCGACTGCCGTCGGCGAATACGGCAGCCACCAGGCGTTCGGCGTGAACAAAAAGCGATTGACGTGAATATGCTGAGGCTGGACGAGTTCCATCAAGCCTTGTCTGCCGTGCGTTCTGCCGTTTCCGCTTTGTTTGAAACCGCCCCAAGGCGTTTGCCCGATGCCGTGCGTGTAGAGAACTTCGTTGACGCAAACCGTTCCGGCGAGAATTTTTTCCGCAATTCTTTTTCCTTTCGCTAAATCTTTTGTCCAGACGCTTGCCGTCAAGCCGAAATCTGAATCATTTGCTAATTGAATCGCTTCGTCTTCAGTTTTGAAAGTGGCAATCGGGAGCGTCGGACCGAAAGTTTCTTCCTGCATTCCGCGCATTTTATTAGTCGCGTTTCCGATTACCGTCGGCTCGTAAAACGTGCCTTTGAAATTCGTATTTCTTTTTCCGCCCGTCAAAATCTTCGCGCCTTCCTGCCGGAAACTTTCAACGTGGTCTTCGACGATTTGTATTTGTTTTTCTGAAGACATCGCGCCGATGTCGGTCGTTTCCTTATCGCCCGAATCCTGTCGGAGTTTTTTAACTTTTTCGACAATCAAATCGGTAAATTTTTCCGCAACCGATTCTTCGACATAAAGCCGTTCAACCGACGAGCAAGATTGACCGGAATTGCAAAACGCGCCCCAAATCGCGCCTTGCGCGGCGAGTTCGAGATTCGCGTCGGCAAAGACAATCATCGGGTCTTTGCCGCCCAATTCCAAAACGACCGATGTTAAATATTTTGCCGCGCTTTCGGCAATTTTTTTGCCCGTCGCCACGCTTCCGGTGAACATTATTTTCTCGATTCCCGCGTCAACTAAAGCTGCGCCGGTTCGTCCGTCGCCCGTAATGACTTGCAAAACATTTTCGGGCAATTTTGCTTTCTCGAAAATCTCGCCGATTTTCAGACCGATAAACGGCGTGAGTTCCGACGGTTTCAAAATCACCGCGTTTCCCGCCATCAAAGACATCACGACTTCGCCCAGAGGAATCGAAAACGGATAATTCCACGCCGGAATAATTCCGACCGTGCCGAGCGGTTTGTAGATAATTTTCGAGGTGCGCCCCAAAGTCGCGTAAAGACCGATATTGATTTTTTCGGGTTTGAGAATTTTCGCCGAGTTTTTGGCAAAATACTGCATTAAATCTAAAACGGGCGCGATTTCCATTGAGAGCGATTCGGCGATTGGCTTGCCGGATTCATCAGAAATTAAACGCGCAATTTCGTCGAGTTCTGACAAAATTATTTCCCGCGCTCGCATTACGAATTTGGCGCGTTCTCCAAAAGAAGTTTCCTTCCAATCTTCAAATGCTCGTCGTGATTTTCCGACTGCTTCTATCACCAATTCGGCGGAAGCGTTCGCCACGCGCCCGATTTCTTCATTCGTTGCTGGGTTGTAAGAAATAATCTCTTCTTGTTTGTTCGGAAATGAAATAACCGCGCTCATACTTTCTCCTTTTCTACTGAATAATTTATTAAATCATTTTTGTTGAAAATTTTCGATATTCTCGCGTTATTACATCAAGCCGACAATTAAATATCTCTATATGAGAGATAATCTTGACAAAATTGAATCAAACGATTATTCTCCAAATTGAGGTAAATACCGAATGATTGGAGAGATTGACATAAAAATATTGAATATTATTCAGAAAGATGCTCGAATTAGTAACGCGGAAATTGCGCGTCAAGTTGGACTCGCGCCGTCTGCTGTTTTAGAACGCGTCAGGAAATTGGAAGAACGCGGTGTAATTCACGGTTACTCGACGGAAATTGACGCGGCGCAAGTCGGCTTGGGCTTAACGGCGTTTGTTTTTGTTCGCACCAGCAATCGCTGCGGCGGAACAGACACGGTTTTGGCAAAGATACCCGAAGTTTTGGAAGTTCACGATGTGGCGGGCGAAGATTGTTATTTGCTCAAGGTTCGCGCGAAAAATACGGACGAACTCGGAAAACTCCTTCGTGAAAAACTGGGAATGCTGCCCGAAGTTTTATCCACACGGACAACGGTTGTTTTACAAACCGTAAAGGAAACAACAGCTTTACCGCTTGAAAATTTGGGCGAAAGCACGAATGAAAAAGCCAAGCGCAAGCCGCGAAAAAATAAATAAAGTTCAACCAACAAGGGGAAAGTTATGCAGAAAGCAACGAATAAGAATCAAAAGATTACGCGCGTTTCGCTTTTGCTTGTGGCGGCATTTGCAGCAATTTATATTTTTTGGGGTTCGACCTATCTGGCAATCAAATACGCGATTGAAACATTGCCGACATTTTTGATGGCTGGTTCGCGTTTCCTGATTGCCGGCTCGATTCTTTATGTCTGGGCGTGTCTTTCGCCCGATTACGAAAAGCCGAGTTTTGCGCATTGGCGAACGAGTTTGATTGTCGGAACGCTGTTGCTTTTGGGCGGAAACGGCAGCGTTGTGCTTGCCGAACATTATATTTCGTCAAGCCTTGCCGCGCTTCTGGTGGCGACCGAACCATTTTGGATTGTTCTTTTGAGCTGGCTTTGGCTCGGCGGAAATTGTCCGAACTGGAAAGTCGCGCTCGGACTTCTTATCGGTTTCGTCGGTGTTTATTTGTTAATCGGCGGACAAGGTTCAGTTGCGAATGTCGCTGATGCCAACGGTTCGGGACAGTTACTTGGCGCATTTTTAGTAATATGCGGAGCGTTTTGCTGGGCATTGGGTTCAATCTACGGCGTGCGCGCGACGACTCCGAAATCATCTCTGCTAACCTCGGGAATGCAAATGCTTTCCGGTGGTTTTGTTTTGCTGTTGGTCGGCACATTTTCCGGCGAATGGTCAAAGTTTAATGTTGCGGATGTGTCAACCAATTCGTGGCTCGGATTTGTTTATTTAATAATTTTCGGCTCAATCGTCGGTTTTACGGCTTACAGCTGGCTTCTCAAAGTCGCGCCGCCGTCGCTGGTCGCAACTTATGCGTATGTCAATCCGGTGGTTGCCGTCTTTCTCGGCTGGATAATTGCCGGAGAATCTTTAACGATGCAAATGCTAATCGGCGCGGGGATTATTGTCGGCTCAGTCGCTTTGATAACTTCAAACAGCGAAAACCAAAAGGTAAAAAGGAAAGAGTTAGAATTTGAAACAAGTAATTGTCCGAACTTTTCGACTTCAGGTTGAGAAAAGTTAAAGTTTAATAAACTGTCTGCAAAAAAATTAGCGAATATTAGGTTCTGTTGATATTTTGTTTTTTTCCATTGCCACTAGCTTCAGTTAGTGGGTAACAAATGCAGTAAACAAGCGGCTTTAGCCGAATATAATAAGAAAAATTTCCGTTTTGCTTTAGCTAAAGCTATTCGGATTTATTTTAATTTTTGATTTCGGCTAAAGCCATTGTTCCTTTCTAACTTTTATCCCTAATCTCTCAATATCGAAAAGTATTCACTACTTCTTATTCACAGGTAAAATTTGCGGTTAATTTCCTAACTCAACATTTTTTCAATCACCTCGTAGCTCGCGTCAATCGCTTCGGAAAGTTTTTCGGGCAAATTACCGCCGCCCTCCGCCATATCCGCCTTGCCGCCGCCACGACCGCCGATTATCGGCGCGATTTCTTTGATGACGTTTCCGGCTTTTATCTTTTCAGTCAAATCGTCGGAAACACGCACGATTAACGAAACTTTCGCCTCATCTTTTCTTCCGATTACAACCACACCCGACTTTATTTTGTTCAGCAAATTATCGGAAAGCTGGCGCACGGCGTTTGCGTCTAAATTTTCGACTTCCTGCGCCAAAACTTTTACGCCTTTGACATCTCGCGCTTCGCTACCGTTCGATGAAGCCGAGCCGATTGCGCCCGTAGCGATTTTCATTTTCAACTCGTCGTTTTCGCGGCGCATTCGTTTTAATTCTTCCTGTAATTTTTCAATCGCGTTCGGCAACTGGTCGCGCTGAGTTTTAAGAAAACCGAGCGATTTTTCAATCATTCGCTCGTCTTCACGGAAACGCTCGAACGCATCGAATCCGGTAATCGCCCGGATCCGCCGTACGCCCGACGCAACCGCTTCGTCCGCAGTGATTTTAAAACTGCCGATGTCGCCCGTCGCGCGGACGTGCGTTCCGCCGCACAATTCTTTTGAAAAAGTTCCCTCGCCAATGCTCAAAACTCTCACCGCCGAGCCGTATTTTTCCCCGAACAAAGCCATCGCCCCCGAACTTATCGCCTCTTCAATCGCCATTACATTCGTATTGACCGCATCGTTTTTCAAAATCTCGCGGTTAACCAAATCTTCAATGTCTTTGATTTCCGCATCCGACAACGGTTGATAATGCGTGTAATCAAAACGCAGATAATTCGGCGCGACGACCGAACCGGCTTGCTTGACGTGCGTTCCGAGAACCTCGCGCAACGCGGCGTGAACGAGATGCGTCGCTGTGTGATTTCTGCGCGTCGCGTCACGTTTTTCCGCGTCAACCATTGCAGTTACTTCATCGCCGACTTTGATTGAACCTTTTTCGATTTTCGATTTATGCAAAACGATTCCCGCAATCGGCGCGAACGTATCGAAAACTTTGACATTCGCGTTCTGGTTGAAAAGTGTTCCCGTATCGCCGACCTGCCCGCCTGATTCGGCGTAAAAAGGCGTTTCATTCAAAACGATTAAACCTTCTTCACCTTCCTTTAATTCGTTCGTTTGCTGGTCGTCTTTAACCAAAGCGATAACTTTTGCATCTTCAACTTGCGTTTTTTCGTAACCGTGAAAGTTTGAACGAACAGAAGTTCTTTCCATCGCCGTGTAAATTGGTTTTATAGTTTCTTTTTGTTTCGTTTTACCAATTTCGGAATTCTGTTGAAGTAATTTTATTTCTGTTTCGACTAAATCACTAAAATCTTCTGAACTCAATTCTTTTAATAGATAAGTGGTGTGATTTGAATCTTCTATCTTTTTATTAAGTTCCGATAATTTTACATAGATTAAATCAATAGGATAACCGAAAGTGTCATATAAACTGGCAAGTTCTTTAATTGGAATTGCTCCGGGATTTGGTGTTGATTTAATTAAATGTTCATTACTATAAACAACTGTGCCGCCCATAAGTTTTTTGGTTACTGGTTTGTCAGTTATTAAATCTTCATCCATTTCGTGAACCGCAATAATTGCATTAAATTCATAAGAACCTTTAATCAACGTATTGCCAAATCTCTCTTCTTCAAGCCGCACCATTTTGCCGATAAATTCGCGCTGCACGTCGAGTTCGGGATAAGCGTCTTTCATCTGGTCAACGACAAAATCGCAGACTTTGTAAAAAAACAAATCGTGAAAGCCGAGATGCTCGCGCCCGTGATAAATCGCGCGGCGCATAATTTTTCGCAAAACGTAATTTCTGCCTTCGTTGCCGGGCAAAATTCCGTCGGCGATGGAAAACGCCGTCGTTCTAGCGTGGTCTGCGACGACGCGCGTCGCAAAACCTTCCTGCGATTCGTATTCGTATTTTTTGCTTGAGAGTTCGGCGATAAATTCGATAATCGGTTTTATCAAAGTCGTTTCATAATTTGAATGAACACCTTCCATCACAACCGTCATTCGTTCAAGTCCCGCGCCCGTGTCAACTGACGGCGCGGGCAAAGGCTCTAATTTATAGCCGCCTTTTGATATTTCTACGCGGTTGTATTGCATAAACACCAGATTCCAGATTTCCATTGTCGTGTCGCCTTCTTCGGCGTTGACCAAATCGGCGCGGTTTTTTTTGGGGTTTTCCGGCTCATCGCCGAGGTAATAATTGATTTCCGAATTCGGTCCGCACGGTCCGGTGTCTGCCATTTGCCAGAAATTATCTTTGCGTCCAAACCGCAAAATTCTTTCCGGTTTCGCGCCGGCTTTTGTCCATAATTCGGCGGCTTCGTCGTCCGCAGGAACTTCCGTGTCACCCGCAAAAACGGTGAACCAAAGACGATTGACATCGAGTTTTAATTCATTAACGAGAAAATCCCAGGCGAAATTTATCGCGTCTTCCTTGAAATAATCGCCGAACGAAAAATTGCCGAGCATCTCGAAAAACGTATGATGTCTGGCGGTTTTGCCGACTTCATCGAGGTCGTTGTGCTTGCCGCCAGCGCGGATACATTTTTGCGACGATGCCGCGCGTGTGTAATCACGCTTTTCATTGCCGAGAAAAACGTCTTTGAACTGATTCATTCCCGCGTTGGTGAACAGAATCGTCGGGTCGTTTGGCGGAAAAACGGGGCTTGAATGGACAATCTTGTGTCCGTGCTTTTCAAAATATTCTAAAAATGTCTGTCTGATTTCGTTTCCGGTCATAAGTAAAAAAATTTTAACATACGAGGCGGCGAAAGGCACAAAAAGCCAAAAATGCCGGATGCTTTCTTTGAAAAAACATCCGGCATTTTCAGTTCAAAAAGGAGATGAATTAGAGATTAACCAAAACCGTCCGTAAGCTACGATTGTCGGTAACGGTTAAATAAGCCGGAATATTTAATGTAAAGGCTTACAAAATATTATTCGCAGAAAATTAAAACTTAGATGCAGAAAATTATTAAATTATTTTTACGCGGAATGATTGCGCTCAACTCCCCAAAATTTAAGAATCGAATGTAAACTCAAAAAAGTGCTTTTTTCTAATCTAAGAACAAAATTGCTAACTTCGCGCGATTTCCGTTGCAATTATCGGCGATTTCATTCAAAATTCGCAGACAAAGCAATCTCGAAATTCAAGATTCAAGATTTAGGATTCAAAGTTAGAATTTCGAGATTTCAATTTTGAATCCTAAATCTTAAATCCTAAATCTTAAATCCTATGAACAATTCATTATTTCGCAAAAAATCCATCCCGCAAATCCAGGCGGATGCCGCCGCGGGTTTGAGCGAACACGCGCAGGAAACAATCGGCGGTGAAGGCGGCGGTTTGCGGCGGACGCTCGGCGTTTTCGATTTAACTTTGATGGGCATTGCCGCGATTGTCGGCGCGGGAATCTTTGCAATGATTGGCAAGGCTTCGTTTGACGGCGGTCCGGCAGTGATTTTTCTGTTTGTTTTTACGGCGATTGCCTGCGGATTTTCCGCTCTGTGTTATGCCGAATTTGCTTCGCGGATTCCGGTTGCGGGTTCGGCTTACACTTATGCTTACGCTTCGATGGGCGAACTGATTGCGTGGATTATCGGTTGGGATTTAATTGTCGAATACGCCATCGGAAATATCGCCGTCGCTATTTCCTGGAGCGATTATTTTACGGGACTTCTGAAAGGCTACGGCATCAACTTTCCGCTTAATCTGACAATGGATTTTCTGACGGCGAAACGCGGATTTGCCGCCGTGCAGGAAGAAATCGGCAATGGCGCGACGCTCGAAACGCTTCAGGCGGCTTGCTCGAATGTCGGCGCGACAATCGGCTGCGGACAACTCGACGCTTCAAATGCTTGGGCGAACGCGCCGATGGTCGCGGGCGTTCCGATTATTGCCGACCTTCCCGCTTTGCTGATTACGCTGGTTATCACTTCGCTGGTTTATATCGGTATTCGTGAATCGAAATTTGCGGCAAATATAATGACGGTTTTGAAAATCGGTGTTATCTTGCTGGTTATTTTATTGGGCGCGTTTTATGTCGAACCGGCAAATTGGTCGCCGTTCGCACCGAACGGAATTTCGGGCGTGATGCAGGGCGTAGCGGCGGTTTTCTTTGCCTATATCGGTTTTGACGCGCTTTCGACGACTGCTGAAGAATGCAAAAATCCGCGCCGCGACTTGCCGCGGGCAATGATTTACTCGCTTGTCATCTGCACGATTTTATATATTTCACTGGCACTGGTTTTAACGGGAATTGTTAATTACACGCTGCTTAACGTCGGCGACCCGCTGGCATTCGCGTTTGGAGAATCCGGTGCGAACATTCCCTGGGTTGCGGGAATTATCGCCGTCAGCGCGGTGATTGCGCTGGCAACCGTTTTTCTGGTTTTCCAAATCGGACAGCCGCGCCTGTGGATGGCGATGAGCCGCGACGGTTTGATTCCGAAAATTTTCTCGTCAATTCACCCGAAATTTCACACGCCTTGGTTTGCGACGATTGTAACGGGCTGTGTTGTGGCAATTCCCGCGCTGTTTATGAATTTGACGGAAGTGACGGATTTGGCGAGCATCGGAACGCTGTTCGCTTTCGTCGTCGTCTGCGCGGGAGTTTTGTTCAAAGACAAGGAGTTCAAAGAAAGCGGCACGCGTTTTGTGCCGTATATCAACGCGCAGTTTATTCTGCCGGCGATTATAGCCGTTATCATCGGCACGCTTTACTTTTTTAATCCGGCTTTTATCGGCGATTTACTGGCGATTGTTCCCAAAGAAGACGAAACTGTGCTGATGGCTTTCAGTCATAAAATTCCGATACTGTTGTTTGTCATTGTTACCGTTTTGCTGCTTATTCTCAGTATAATCAAAAAACTTTCGCTGATTCCGATTTTAGGTCTTCTCTCGTGTTTGTATCTGATGGCGCAGCTGGAGGTTACAAATTGGCTGCGTTTCGGCATCTGGCTGCTCGTCGGCTTGGTAATTTATGCTGTCTACGGTTACCGAAACTCTAAACTGCATCAGCGCGAAGATGCGGCTGCGGCGTAAAAAAAGGTTATATATAATTTGGTGATAATGATAAGTTCTGATTTGTTAAAACCAAATAAAATTTTTAAGCGTCTAAACTCGCTGAAGGATTCCAATTTAGATTTGAGGAGTTTAAATTTATGAAAAAAGTATCTGTATTGTTGGCGGTCTTCTGTCTGCTTTTAACGGCAGGCACGGTTTTCGCACAGGATAAAGTGAGTAATTTTGCGGGAAGTTGGGAACTCGACATCAGCAAAAGTAAGCTGCCGGAAAGAACGCGCGTCGAATCAATGACGTTCAACGTAACGCAAACCGACAAAGAAATTAAAGTTGAAACAAATACCAAACGTGCCGCGCGTCCCGAAGGCGACAGACCGGCGGGCGACGGAAACGGCGGAATGCGTCAAGGCAGCGGTATGGGACGCGGCGGCAGAATGATGGGCGGCGGAAACGGAACTGTAACTTATAGCCTCGACGGAAAAGAAACAACCGTCAATGCCGAAATGCCCGAAGGAATGCCGCCTTCATCCGTTGCGCTCAAAGCTAAAACGGAAAAAGACGGCAAATTAAAACTCACCTCTAGCCGCAGCTTTGATACGCCGAACGGTTCAATGAGCATTAAAACAACCGAAACTTGGGAACTCACCGATGGCGGAAAAGGCTTAAAAGTAACGCGCGACATAGAAACGCCACGCGGAACGCAATCTTCGGAAATGTATTTCGTGAAAAAGGTTTTAGCGGAAGGAAAAGTCATTTCTGAACAAATCACAATCGTTTCCGACAGAGTTTCCAGCGACGAAATAAAAAATTTGTCCGCCGATTCTGCGAGCGTAAATAATCAAAAACCGAAAATAATTAAGGCAGGTGTGATAAACGGAAAAGCATTGAGATTAGTGCAACCGGATTATCCACCGGCTGCTAGAGCTATCAGAGCAACCGGCGCGGTTCAGGTTGAGGTTATTATTGACGAGCAAGGAAAGGTCGTTTCAGCAACTGCTATTACAGGACATCCATTACTTCAATCGGCGGCGGTAGATGCGGCGCGAAAATCTAAGTTTGCGCCTGTTATGCTTGAGGGGGTTCCGGTCAGAGTAACCGGCGTTATAGTTTATAATTTTGTGCCGTAATAATTCGGTTTTTAATTTTGGAAAACAATGGCAAGAGTTAAAACTCTTGCTTTTTTATTGATAGCTCACACCTGCAAATCGAAAAATTAATATGATAAAATTTGGACTTTGGACTTTGGATTTTTAGAGGCAAACCCTGTATTTTAGTTGAATATGGAATATCCGTCGTGGGTTTGGATTTTTTTCTTTGCGGTTGTTTTAATTGCGCTGTTTGTTGATGTCGGTATAGTCAACCGGCACGCGCACGCGCCGACGCGCCGCGAAACTTTTGTGTGGAGCGCGGTCTGGATTTCGCTCGCGCTCGCTTTTAACGGTTTTATTTATTGGATGGTGAGCAGTTATCACGGTTCTGCTGCCGCAATAAGTAAAGCGACGGAATTTTTTACCGGCTATTTGGTCGAGCTTTCGCTTTCGGTTGACAACTTATTTGTCTTTCTGCTGATTTTTAATTTTTTCAAAGTTCCCAAAAAGTATCAGCACCGCGTTTTGTTTTGGGGAATTTTTATGGCTCTCGTGCTGCGAATGGTGATGATTTTCGCCGGCACGGAACTGGTTGATAGATTTCACTGGCTTATCTACATTTTCGGCGCGTTTCTTATTTACACGGGCATTAAAATGTTTTCTGAAGACGAAGAAGGCTTTAACCCGGAAGAAAGCCCGATTGTTCGTTTTACAACCCGTTTCATACGCATCTCCAAGCATTATGACGGGGAAAAGTTTTTTGTCATCAAAGACGGCAAACGGACGGGAACGCTGCTTTTGCTTGTTTTAATTGTTATCAACGTGGTTGATTTGGTCTTTGCGGTTGATTCGATTCCGGCGATTTTAGGCATCACGACCGACCGCTTTATCGTTTATACTTCAAACATTTTCGCTATCCTCGGTCTGCGGACATTCTTTTTTCTACTGGTCGATATGGCGGAGAAATTTCATTTTCTCAAATACGGTCTCGCATTTGTGCTAACATTTATCGGTGTGAAAATGATTTTGCCGCTTCTTGCGGAAGGTGTAATACTCGGTTTGGGACAAGGCAGTGATTCCGCGTTATCGCATTTTCTGCACAGTTACGTCAAAGGCGATTTCAACCAGACAGCAACTTTCATTTCGCTTGGAATTGTTGCCGGTGCGTTGATTCTATCGATAGTTCTGTCGCTTATGTTTCCGTCGAAGCAAGTTGAAGATTAAAACATTTATCATTTATCATTCAACAATTATCATTTGACATACAAAATCTATGATTCGATGTTCAGATTTAATGTTTAATGATAAATGTTGAATGTCTGATATGGACAATAAAAACCAAAAAAAATTTTATCTCTAAACACGGCAGAGCCATTCGATAATAAGAACTTTTATTGCAGATAACATAAAAAGGAGAAAGGACGAAAATAAGAGATGAGGAATGAAATATGAAATTTGAAAAATGAAATTTAATCGCTATTCTTTCATCTTTCTTATTTCAAGTTTCATTTCAAGTTTCATCCCTCAAATTTCATCCCTGAAAGAAGCTATCGGCGCACATCACGGACACAATCACAAACATGCCAGACGCGATGCGGGAAGTTTAAATAAATTAAAACTCGCGCTCGGCTTAACGTGCGTTTATATGTTCGTCGAAGCGATTGGCGGTTGGCTAACTAACAGTCTTGCGCTGCTTGCCGATGCGGGACATATGTTAACGGATGTTGCCGCTTTATCGCTGACATTAGCGGCGATTTGGTTTGCCTCGCGTCCGGCGACGGCGAAAAAAACATTCGGCTATTATCGCCTAGAAATTCTTGCCGCTTTCGTTAACGGCATCGCGCTGGTTTTAATTTCGCTCTGGGTAATTTTTGAAGCGTTCGGACGTTTGTCCGCGCCGCCCGAAATCAAAGGTTTTGAATTGACTTTGATTGCCGTCGGCGGACTCGTCATCAATCTCATTTGCGCGTATCTTTTGCACGGCGACCACCGGCACGATTTAAATATGCGCGGCGCGTGGCTGCACGTCATCGGTGATGCGCTTGGCTCGGCGGTAGCGATTATAGCGGGCATTTTGATTGTCGCTTTCGGCTGGCTCTGGGCAGACGCGGTTTGCAGCTTTCTGATAAGTTTGATTATCATTTTCAGCGCGTGGAATCTCATCAAAGAATCAATCAACGTGCTGCTCGAAGGCACGCCGTCGCACATCAATTTAGCGGCGGTCGAAGAAGCGATTCGCCGGACGAGCGGTGTGCGCGAAGTTCACGACCTTCACGTTTGGACGATAACTTCCGGGCTTGAAGCATTGTCGGCGCACGTTCGGTATGAGGAATCAGTCGTTCAAAACGAGCTATTAAAATCGCTGCGCCGCCGGCTGGGCGACGAATTTGGTATCAAACATTTGACGATTCAGATGGAAACACCCGATTTGGAAGACGAAACGGTTCATTTCTGCGAAACGGGCGCGAGTTGTTTCGAGCCGGATATGAACTCCAGAGTCCAAAGCCCAAAGTCCAAAGTCCATTGATTTATTCTCGAATTCTCTGTGTTTTCTATGCCTCTGTGGTAAATTTCTTTTATGCCAACCATCAATCTCGGTTACGGAAAATCTTCAGTCAAATTTGAATATGATGCAAACCTTTTTGATATTTTAGGCAAAAGCGAAACTCAAACCGCGCTGACCGATATTGAAATCGGCAAAAAATTAGACAATCCGATTGATTCAAAAACAATCGAAGAAATTGTTCAGCCAAATGAATCCGTTTTAATCGTCGTTCCCGACGCGACCAGACAGACGGCGAGCAGTCAGATTGTAAATTTGCTCGTGCGTCGTTTGATTGCCAACGGCACGATGCCGTTTGATATTCGCATAATTTTTGCAGTCGGTATTCATCGGCGCGTTACCGAAGCCGAGAAACAATCGATTCTCACGCCGTTTATTGCCCAACGTATTAAAACTTTAGACCATAATGCGCGTGATTTGGCGCAGATTGTCAGACTTGGCGAAACTGAAAACGGTATTCCAATCGAACTCAACCGCGCTTTGACCGAACACGACCAAGTTATCATCGTCGGCGGCATCTCATTTCATTATTTCGCCGGATTTACGGGCGGGCGCAAGTTGATTTGTCCCGGACTCGCTTCATCGCGGACAATTTCCGCAACTCATAAACTTGCATTCGATTGCGAAACAAAATCGAAACGCGAAAATGTCGGCACAGGAATTTTGGACGGCAGCGCGGTTCACGAAGCGTTCACGGAAGTCGCTGGAAAACTTCCGCCGACATTTTCAGTCAATACAATCACGAATAATAAAGGCGAAGCGATTGATTTATTTTGTGGAGATTGGATTTCGGCGCATCGCAAGGCGTGCGAATCTTACGCTTCGCTGCATACGATTAAAATTGATGAAAAACGTGATTTAGTAATCGTCAGCTGCGGCGGTTTTCCGCACGATATAAATATGATTCAGGCGCACAAGGCGTTGGACTCGGCTTCAAATGCTTGCGCCGACGGCGGAACGATAATCTTTTTGGCGGAATGCGCCGAAGGTTTGGGCAGAAACGACTTTTTGAATTGGTTCGACGCGGGAAATTCTTTTGAACTAGCCGAAAAGCTCTGTGAAAATTATCAAGTCAACGGACAGACAGCGTGGAGTTTGTTGCAAAAAGCCGAAAAATTCAATGTTCAAATCGTCACTTCGCTCACCGAAAACGAAACGCGCCCGATGCGTTTGCACAAGGCGCGTGATTTGGAACAAGTGTTGGCGAAAATTGATTCAGTGAATAAAGGCTATATTTTGCCTTTCGGCGCAAAGTTTTCTATCAAAAACACAACGCCGGAATAATTTTACTTCAATCCTTAATCAGCCAACGGAATGCCAACGCCTGCCAATCTCAAATTATCTATATCAACACCGCGTCCGGTACAGCAAGCGGCTAACTTTCCGTCAACGACAATCGCCGGCACGCTGATAACACCGTAGGCTTTGGCTTTTGCCGCAATGTCTGCCTGCTGCATATTCAAAACTTCGATTTCGCAGAATTCGCAGGCGACTTCGTTAACCATAGCAATCGTTTCGTCGCACACCGAACATCCGGCGCTGAAAATTTCTATTTTACGTTTGTTGTTCATAATTTTTACCTCTTTTATTTTTAATTTTCATCATCGGAAAGACTTTCTAAAATTACACATTTGCTTACGGCGCCTTTCCCGGAACAAGCCGCATTGAGCTGCTTCAAAGTTTTTTTCATTGCTTGAAGCGTGTGTATCTTCTCGTTAATATCAGATAGTTTGGCTTGAGCGCGAATCTGCACGTCGGCACAAGTGCTGTCGGTCGAGGTTCGCAAATCAAGTAATTCCTTTATCTCTTTGAGCGAAAAACCCAACTCCTGCGCCCGTTTGATAAAACGGACACGGCGAATGGCTTCCGGCGAAAAAATTCTGTAACCTGCATTTGTTCGCGGCGGCTCAAGTATCAAACCAATTCGCTCATAATAACGAATCGTTTCGAGATTAACCTGCCCGTGTTTTGCTAATTCACCTATCGTCAGCCTTTCCATCAGTATTACCTCACATTTAATAACTTACACCCTATACCTGACTACGGAGTCAAGTGTGTTTTGATTTTAAATAAAAATTTTTGCGGCAAATATCAAACGTGCGTTTTTTTATAGAAAACGCGCCCGATGCGTTTGCACAGAGCGCGTAATTTTAGACGAAACTTTGTCGGGAATTAACAAAAATGTGAAGGATTATGTATTGCCGCTCGGTGCGTAATTCCTTCATTACAACTTGATTTTTATTATCTAGCTTTTTTTAAATCAAAAGTTCTGGCAATCGAATCGGTTTGATTGCGAATCGAGCGCAGTTTGTCGCGGTGTCCGGTAAAGCGCAGAATATAGACGGTTTTGTCATTCGTTTTGAGAAAGTAAAATCTGCCGCTCATATTTCTACCGGAACGGACGAATTCGTAATTAAAAACCTTGCCGCCGAACGAGCCTTTGAAGTCTTCCTGTTTTCCGGCGACGTAGCCGTTGAGAAATTGGAGCTTTTGTTCTTCATCGCTTATCAAATCGGAAAGCGTTGCGTCCGGTTTGAATGCCGTTTTGCGAATGTCGAGATGTCCGCTTTGCCTTTCGCCGTAGACATATTCGACATTCGGACTGGTTGCAGAAGGTTTGGCAGTCATTTTCCAAACCTTTTTGGGCAAATCGAATGTGTATTCGACGCTTGCATCACTAAAGGTTTCCGTTTGGGCAAATGCCGAAATTGCCGTCAGCAAAACGACAGTAAGCGAAAATAAAAAGGATAATTTATTTAACTTCATACAATTCGTGTTTTTGAGTTTACCGAAAATTCGGGTTATTTTAACTTATATTCGGGAAAATATACGATATTTTAGATGCCTTTATATTGTTTGTTCGTTGTCTTTTCAACGAGATTGCAAGCAATCTTATCCGTAATTCCGCGCCGCAACAATAAGAAGTCAGCCGTGAATTTTCGTTCTCATTGATACAAAATAGTTGCGCTTCGATAATTTGTTCGCCCTTTTTCCTTTTTCCCGCGTCTAAGCAAGTAGAAAATCTTTGGTAAATTCCGAAGTAATCACAAGCAATCATAATTTTTTTGAGGTAAATTCTAATGAAAAGAAAATCTTCTTTGATTCATAAAACAACGGCTTTTTTGACGTTATTGGTAATGTTCACGCCGCTTTTTTCAATCGGCGCAAACGCGCAACAGATGATGCAGAAAACAAAAGCAAAACCTTTGACAGAAAACCAAAAAATCCTGCACGTTCTCAATCGTCTGGGCTTCGGTGCGCGTCCGGGTGATGTCGAAAAAGTAAAGTCAATCGGCATCAATAAATATATTGAACAGCAGCTAAATCCGTCTTCGATAACCGATTCGGTTGCGGAAGCGAAGGTCAAGAATCTGGATGTCATAAAGATGTCTAACGAAGAGATTTTCGCTAAGTATCCGAGCGGGCAAGCTGTTCTGCAAGCCGTTGCCGAGGAAAACGGTTTGGGAAAAAAGGATTTAAAGGGACTGCGTGAAAAAAACAAAAATGTGCCGAAGGCTGACGAAGCGATGAGCGCGGATAAATCCGTGATGAAAGGCGCAATGTCGAATAACGAAATGGCTGATAAAAATAAAAACATCGCTGACGTTTCACCCGCCGACCGTCAAAAATATCAGCAGCAGGTTACAGAGCTTTACCGTAAATACGAACTCGGTCGCCCGCAGCAAATCACGCAGCAGTTAAACGCTTCGCGCATTCTTCGCGCCGTTTATTCGGAACGACAATTGAACGAAGCGATGGTTGATTTTTGGACAAATCATTTTAACGTCTATGCCGGCAAAGCCGCGACGCGCTGGTTGCTGCCCGAATACGACCGCGACGTAATTCGCCCGAATGCTTTAGGCAATTTCAAAGATTTACTACTCGCAACCGCGAAAAGTCCGGCGATGCTTTTTTATCTCGATAATTATCAATCGGTTTCACCCGACGCGCAAATGAACACTGGACGCAGAGGCAAAGGTCAAATGCGTCAAATGCAAAACGGGCAGATGAATCCGCGAATGCGCGAAAGAATGAAGCAGCGAACCGGAATGTCGGACGCGCAGATTGACGAGCGAATAAAACAAAGGCGTGACAATCCGCAGGCGAATCAACAGAAGCAGAAACAAAAACGCGGAATTAACGAAAATTACGCCCGCGAAGTTATGGAACTGCATACTTTAGGCGTTGAAGGCGGCTACACACAAAAAGACATCGGCGAAGTCGCACGCGCTTTTACCGGCTGGACAATCATCGACCCGCGCGGCTATCGCCGTTCGTTTGCAAAATTAAACGGAATGGAAAATGCCCGCCAGGGAAATCGCCAGATGCGTCAGATGGGTTTGCCCGAAGATGCCGAATCGGGAACATTTTATTTTAACGAACGCTTTCACGATAAAAACGAAAAAACGGTTTTGGGTCAAAAAGTGAACGAGGGCGGAATGAAGGATGGTTTGAAAGTGATTGATGTTTTGGTCAATCATCCTTCGACCGCGAAATTTATCGCCCGCAAGCTCGCCGTCAAATTCGTCTCCGACAATCCGAGCGAAGCGTTTGTCCAGCGTGTCGCCGATGCCTTTCATAATTCAAAAGGCGACATAAAAACGACTTTGCGCACGCTTTTTACCGACAAGGAATTTTTCGCAGCGGAAAATTATCGCGCCAAAATTAAGACTCCGTTTGAAGTGGTCGTGAGCGCGGTTCGCACACTCGGCGCGGACACCAACGGCAAACAGATTCAAGTGATGCTGGCAAAAATGGGCGAACAGCTTTACGGTTTTCAAGCACCGACCGGATACCCGGACACGGCGGAAGATTGGGTCAATACAGGCGCACTGCTCGAACGCTTAAATTTTGCCATCGCTTTATCTTCCAACCGGATTCCCGGAACGCGCGTTGACTTGAAAAAGTTTGAAGCAAAGGGCAAGACGCAGATTTTAGACCAGGCAGTCGCCTCTGTTTTAGACGGCGAAATTTCTGCAAATACGAAAGCGTCGCTGCTCAAACAACTTGAACAGCCGCTGCCGGAAGTTAAAATATCGAATGTTTCAACTGATACCGACGATATGGAAGATGCTTCGATGAATATGATACAAGGCGGAGGCAAGCGTGGGCGCGGACAACAAGCCAGACTGCTTGCGCCGAGCGGAAACGCCGAAGTTTTCAAGGTTGTCGGTTTGATTTTGGGAACGCCCGAATTTCAAAGACAGTAAAAAGAGTTTAGTAGAAAAAAGCCGGTAGTCAGTAGAAATTTACTGACTACCGGCTTTTTTGGACTTTGCTTACAAGTAACTTTGATTAACTAACCGCGCGTTGTCTCTGTTGCTCTTGAGCAATTGGAAAAACGAGGCGAAACATCGTTCCGCGCCCTACTTCGCTCGAAACCTCAATTGTTCCCGCGTGTTCCTGCACGATGCCATAGGAAACCGCTAAACCTAAGCCGGTTCCGCTGCCGACGGCTTTGGTTGTGAAAAACGGGTCGAAAATTTTGTTCAGATTTTCCGCCTCGATACCTGTTCCAGTATCGGAAACTTCAATAACAACTTCTTCATTTTCGACGGATGTAGTTAATGTAATATCGCCGCCGCCGAACATCGCATCACGCGCGTTGATAATTAAATTCGTGAAAACCTGCTGCAATTTTCCCGCGTTTCCGAAGATTTTAGGCGGAACATCGGCGTATTTTTTGACGATTTCGACTTGCGATTTTCTCAGCTGCGGCTCAAGCAATTGCAGCGTGTCGTCGAGCAGTTTGTTTATATCAATTTCGGTAAATTCCGCAGCATTTCCGGTGCGTGAAAAATTCAGAAGATTGCCGACGATGTTTGAAGCGCGGTCGGTTTGTTTTTGGACTTTTTGCAGGAGCGCGTGTTTCGGGTCGGTTTCGGGAATCATTCCGAGAAGCATTTGCGTGTAGCTGGAAACTCCTGTGAGCGGCGTGTTGACTTCGTGCGCGACACCGGCGGCGAGCAGTCCGATGCTCGAAAGTTTTTCGCTCTGCTGCAAAGTTTCTTCAAGTTTGATACGCGAAGTTACGTTTTCAAAAACGATAATCGCTCCTGTCTGATTATGCGAAACCGAACGAAGCGGCGCGACGGCGACATTTAAGATTAGAGTCTTGCCTTTGAAATCCGTTGTAAGAAGTTTGTAGGCGTTGCGAATTTCGGTCAGATGCCAGCGCGATTTGCCCAAGATATTTTCCAGATTCAAAGCAAAACTTTCATCGAAAATTTCTTCAACGAGTTTGCCGATGGTTTGCTCGCGGCTCGAATCCATCATTTCTTCAAACGTCGAATTACAGCGCGTGATTCTTCCGTTTTCGTCAACGGCGAGCAAGCCGACGTTGACCGATTCGACGATTGATTCGTTAAATTCTTTGAGTAACTCTAATTCTTCGGCGCGTTTTTCCTGTTCCTGATAAAGCAAACTATTTTCGACGGCGACGGCGACGTAACCGGAGATAGTCTGCAAGATTTCCAAATCCTCACTCGATAAAAGTGAACCGTCCGAAGCGCGTCCCAAACCGATAACCGCGACCATTTTTCCACGCGCTACGCACGGCACGAAATAATGCAATTCTTGGCGTTGAATGTTTTTAGTGTTTCTGCCGAATTGCTCAATTTTTCCTTCGATTTTCCCGACGATGCCTTTAGATTCGGTTTTTTCGCTCAGAACTTTGACGACGATTTCTTCATCAAAAGATTCGAGTTCATCGGCGCGGACAATACCGCTTCCGGCGGATTTTTGCCGTATCATTTGACGAAAATCGCTCGGTATTTTGTAATTTATACTTACTCCTATTGACTTAGCGAGCCGATAATTTTCTGCCCGACCTTCTTCCTCAATAAAAATCGCTACCTTTTCAACATCAAGCACTTGGCGTAAGCGTTCGGTCAAAGCATTGAGAAGCGGTTCAAGCGTGGTCGTCGCCGAAAGTGTTCTGCCGAAATCGAGCAAGCCGTTTCGCAGGTCATAACGCTCGCCGTAAAAAAATCGGTCGGCGCGTTCCTGTAAAAATTTCTTTAGCGGTTCGGATAGAAGCACGATTGCCGCCATCAAAATTACGGCAATTACAGCCCGAAGCGTAATTTCGGTGGTTGAAAGATTGCTGCCGACGGCGAGAAAGACCAGACCGAGCGCAACCGCGCCAATCATCATCGCAATCGCCAGTGTTGTCATCGCATAAACAAGCGCGCGCCGCACGACAACATCAACATCCATCAAGCGATAACGCACGACCGAATGACCAAAACTCAAGGGAATCAAGGCAAGGGGCAAGGTTGTAATTGCCGCCGTTGAAAAACTGTCTTCGGGAAGATAAACGAAGCGTCTTGCAATTTGGAAAAGAACAATCGGCGTAACTGCCGCAAGCGTTCCCCACATCGCCCATTTTAACCGTTGCCGCACGAGTGGCTGTTTGCGATTCTTCAAAAACCGCCATAACAAAACGCTCGCGCCGAGGGAAATACCGACTATGAAATGGTAAAAATTTGCATTGTAAAAAATACCAAAGAGATTGAATCTAGCCGTGAAATCAGTCAAATTAGCAACAAAATTTGCCTGCGGAGCAAGATAATAAATCAATGAAAGCAAGAAGATTCCAAGCGTGATTATTGAAGCCGGAATATAAAGAGCGTAGGTTTTCCAGCGCGCCTCGTCAAAAATCTCGCTTCTGACCGGATAACGCAAGCAAAAATGCAGAAACAGCGGAACGAAAAAGGCAAACGCGGCATCGTCCAAAATGCTGATTGCCAAATCGAAATCTTCATCCAGTCCAATCGGCTTATAAACGTGAAAGACAAAAGCGGTAAGGCAGACAAGCGCAAAATGCAGGACAAACGGAGCTTGACTTCCCTGTTTGAACAAAACGAAAGTGCCGACACCGAGCCAGATTAAACCGACAAAGATGAGAAAAATTATCGAAGCCGTCCAGCGCGTCAAAGTGTCTATGCGTGATAAATCAGCATAGTAAAAGTTATTGGTAAAGGAATAAGAAGGTCTTTGGTAATAGTAAGTCAGATTGCCGCCGATACCCGCCGTTTCCAGATACATCTGCACATCGGCAGGTGAATTTATCTCGTCAAATTGTTTTTCATCGAGGCTGATGCCAAGAAGTTTATCGCCGACGGCAATTCCCGCCCGCGATGCCGCCAGATTCGGGGTTACTTTTTCGGCATAAATTCCGTCAGCCCTTTGTTTCCAGAGAGCGCCGTCAGTAGCAGGAAGCGCGTGATTGGCGCGTTGGGAAAGATTAAGCGCACCGCCGGCAACCAGTAAAACGGTTGCCAGCAGCCAAACTAAACTCCAACTTGTCAGGATTTTACCCTTCATCAGTTACAGGTAAACTTCATCAAATTTTTCAAGAGGCAAAATGCGTTCCTAATCGTTTGAAGGCATCATTTCGCTATAATATGCGCAAAACAAAGACTTTTACTACTCCGAATATAATTACCAAGGATTTTTTATTCAACTTTTTTGTTAAAATCCGAGATTTTGGAAAAATCGCTCGGAAATAGAAAAAACGCAGATAACATCAAACGATTATCTGCGCCAATTGATTTGGATTGCGGTAATTGCCCTTGCTAGAATCTAACCAAAATTCCGCCGCGCAAATTGCGACGCTGCAGGTTAAGCCTTAAACTTCCCTCTTCACCGACGACGACTGTTTGAAAATCAAATAAATTTCGTCCGTCAATAACGGCTTCGGCGTGAATCGGCAAACCCCAAGTCGGCAAAGATTGCGTAACCTTAACGCTTAAACCCGGGTCATAAATTACCAATCTTCCCTGGAACGGGTCAATTGCAAAAATCGTCGCTTGCGGGGATAACCGAAAAACGGTTTTCAGTTGTGTTCCCGTATCAAAATCCGCATCGAATTGTCCGAAAACGGTTTGGGCAAATCCGTTTTCAAAAATGCTTTTCGGGTTTGAGATTGTCCTTTCAGATAATTTTTGACTGTTTCCAAAAGCGTAACCCGCTGATGTGCTGAAAATTCCGTTTAGGCGCCGCGTATAAATTATTCGCCCGCCTCGCGCCGCGCCTTGTTGATTGGCAACAAATTCGGCAAAATTTTCGCCGCCGAGCGAATCAAGCGAAATGCTGTCAATACCGATTCCGCGATTATTGACAGTATCAAAAAAGACGTTTGCTTCAATGTTTGATTTATTATCCAAAACACGCTCGATGCCGAATTCGAGCCGCCGACTTTTAATCATTTGCGGCTTGTCATTTTCAAGAACAAAATCCTGCACCGCAACTGGCTCGCGGAAAAGAATTTGAGTGCCTTCGAGTTCGACGACATTTTGCCAATTACGCTCTTCGGTCTGCGCGGTATAAGCCGTGCGAAAACGGGTTTTTGAATTTATATCGTATTGGAAACCAAGGCGCGGACTAAGCGAAAAATCATTTCCCGCTCCGATAAATTTTGAATAATCGAGACCGAAAACCAAAATAATGCCTTCCTTAACTTTCCATTCGTCCGAAACTTGGAAGGAAAATTGACCGAGCGATTTTTTCTGATTTTCGAGTTTGATATTGCCTAGTTTGGCAACCGCGCCACTCAATCGCACTTGGTGATTTTCGTTTGGTCGAAACTTTAAATCCGCTTGAAATCTTTTCGGTGCTGATTTACTAGTGCCGGATTGCCCGACAAAAATAATTTCCGTGTTTTCACCTAAAGGCTGAAGCCGCGCGAAATTTAAGCCTGTATAATTTCCTTCATCGGAGCTTGCAAAATAAGTTTCGACTACCGTTTGTGCGCGACGTTTATTTTCAGTTTCTTCATCCGCAGCTTTAGAATTCTGTTCGTCAACATCAGTTTCTACAACCGCGTTTTCATCAATCGGCACGTCGCCTTCATTTGCTTGATAAATCGAGCGTTGCATTTGCGCGGAACGAAGAGTCCATTTTGTGCTGTTGCGGTCGGAACGTTTTTCCGGCAAAGTATTTCCGCTTCCCGCGCGTTCCAGCTTAAAGCCATATGTCAACTCGGTAGAACGGTTAACCTCAACTTCCGCCAGCGTAACAGCATTAAAGCCTTGTGCAACTGCTAAAATCGAATAAGTTCCGGGCAGAATCTTTGCCAGAAAACTTCCGTCCGCCGCCGAGCGCACTTGTTTCAAAAGTTTTGAAGTTCGGACACGAAAAATTGCGACGGTTGCGTCGCTAATCGGACTTCCCGCTTCATCGCGCACAATACCTTTAATGACACCGATGTTTCCGCTTTTTTGAACGGCGACTTTCGCCTGCACTTCAGACGTGGAAGCAAAAACCGAAAAAAAAGCAGTCAGCATGATTAAAATTAAATTGAAAAAATTTTTAACTCGCAAAACTGAAAATAGCATCGAACGGGCAACCTCCGTCAAACAATTCTTTGGGAGAATTTATTTTCGGATTACTGGAACAATTAGATTACACAAAAAAACGGTTCGCGCACGCTTTGTATTTTGTTTCTTAAATTGAAATGTGTCAAGCACCGTCACACCTATGTTTGCCTGATATGATGCGGCGAACTTGACAAAGTTTGTCTGACGGCTAGAATAAGTTTTACGCTTTACCCGTCTTTAGATTTGCAGTCCGGTTAGCGTAAATTTGAAATGCGGAGACGTGGCTGAGTGGCTGAAAGCGGCAGTTTGCTAAATTGTTGAGGGTCAAAAGCCCTCCACAGGTTCGAATCCTGTCGTCTCCGCCATTTTTATTCTGGATTTTAGATTACTGGATTTTGGATTTGTGCGGTAGCTATCAACTTTTTAGTTTGGTAGCTATTCGTGTTTTTGCACCATATAATTTTTTAAGTTTATTATTCTGAATTTTCAATATCTTTGCGCTCTTTGCGCATTTGCTGGAAATATTTTTTATGACCACAAGAGTTCGCTTTGCTCCGTCGCCGACGGGTTATTTGCACATCGGTTCAGCTCGAACCGCGCTTTTTAATTATCTTTTTGCCCGACACACGGGCGGAAAATTTCTGCTTCGTATCGAAGACACCGATTTGCAGCGTTCGACCGAAGAATCGACGCGCTCGATTCTTGACGGCTTGCGATGGCTCGAATTACAACACGACGAAGAAATCGTTTATCAATCGAACAACGCACCGAAACATCGTAAAATCGCTTTGAAATTATTAGAAGAAGGCAAAGCGTATCGGGATTTCACGCCAAGGGAAGACCGCGCGGACAAAGACGTAAAGGCGGCGATTGTCGAGCGGGCGCGTGAACAAAAAGATATGCGCGACAATCCGTTTCGTGATTTGTCGAAAGAAGAAAGCGACCGAAAAGCCGACGCGCGCGAGCCGTTTGCGATTCGCTTGAAAGTTGCCGAAACGGGAAAAACGAGTTTTGAAGATGCCGTTTACGGCTTGCAGGAACGCGATTATTCGGAAACTGAAGACCTTGTTTTACTGCGCTCGGACGGTCATCCGCTCTACAATCTCGCGGTTGTCTGCGACGACATCGAAATGCGAATCACGCACGTCATACGCGGACAAGACCATTTGACCAACACGCACAAACAAATTTTGATTTACGAAGCGTTAGGCGAAACCTCGCCGACCTTCGCGCATTTACCTCTAATTTTAGCTCCGAACAAAGGCAAACTTTCCAAGCGCAAACACGGCGAAGTAGTTTCGATGACGACTTACCGCGACAACGGTTTTGTCGCCGCCGCGTTTCGCAATTTTCTCGCGCTTTTGGGTTGGTCGGCGGGCGAAGAACAGGAAATTTATTCGCTTGCCGAACTGGTCGAAAAATTTTCGCTCGACCGCGTTCACCGCAGCAACGCGATTTTCAATTTTCACGAAAACGACCCGCGCCATTGGACGGATGACAAAGCCCTCTGGATGAACGCCGAATATATTCGCACAATGCCTCTGGAAGATTTATTGCCGCTCGTCAAAGCCGAATTAAAATCCGCAAAGCTCTGGCGCGACGAATACGAAGACGACGACCGGGCGCATTTTGAGCAAACAATTGATTTGATTCGCCAACGCTTTTTCACTCTAAAAGATTTCTCGAATCAGGGACGCGCGTTTTTCTCCGAAGACTTCGATTTCGACCAAACCGCGATTGATAAAAATTTAAAGAAGTTTCCCGATTTGCAAATTTGGCTTCCCGAACTTGCCAACCGACTTGAAACAATCGAAGATTTCACGCACAACGAAATCGAAAACGTCGTCAAACAATTCACCGAAGAAAAGCAAACAAAGCTCGGCGTGATTATGAACGGCGCGCGCGCGCTTCTAACCGGACTTGCCGTCGGACCTTCGATGCTCGCGGTTTTTGAAACGCTCGGCAAGGAAAAAACGACTCGCCGTTTGCGAAGCCAAATCGCCTGGAATCAATAATGAAATTTATACGCAAAAATTATGAGTGAACAATTCCTTGTCAGAGCGGCGCGTTCCGAAGACGTTGCGGCAATCGTTGTTTTAATTCGTGAGTTTGCCGAATTTGAAAAACTTTCCGCGTGGTGCGAAGTTACCGAAGCGAATTTGCAGGAAGCGATTTTCGATAAAAAAGGTTTTGCGCAGGCGTTAGTCGCGATGGCGGACAATCGTTATGTCGGTTATGCTTTGTTCTTTCCGGTTTTCAAAAGTTTTCGCGGCGAGCCGAGCGTTTTTCTCGAAGATTTGTATGTTACGCCGGATTTGCGCGGTAACGGTTTGGGTTTTGTGATGCTCGGAGAGGTTGCCAAATACGCGCGGGAACAAGGTTTTGCGCGGCTCGATTGGCAAGCCTTAAAATGGAACGAAGCGGCAATCGAGTTTTATAAAAATCTCGGCGCGGAATCGCACGACGAGAACTTCGATTTTAATCTGCGCGGCGCGGCGTTTGAAAAGCTCGCCGACAAAAAACCTAACTTTTCAAAAATCTCCTGAAAAGATTGTCACAAAGTTTCGCGTTGCGGTGTTTTCATTTTGTAATACACGCCGCATTCAGTCGTCAATTTGTTCGCGTTCTTTGTTATTTGATTTTCGGTATTGCAAAAGACGGTCTGTAACAGCGACGGCAACCACCCAGATAAACGCCGCCGTGTATCCAGCCAAAACATCGCTCGGATAATGAACACCGAGATAAATGCGCGAAAGCCCGATGAGCGCAATGAGCAAAACGGCGCACGTCCAAATAATTACCCGAAATAATCCCCGCTCAATTCGCGCCGTTATAATCACTGCCAGCGCGCCGTAAAAACAAAAAGACAGCAAAGAATGCCCGCTCGGAAAGCTGTATGAAACAGGAAGTAAAGTTTCAAAGAACGGTTCGGGACGAGCGCGTCGGAAAACGGTTTTCAGCGTGAACAAAAGAATTGACGCGCCAGCCATCGTTATCGCAAAAAGCGTCGCTGCGCGATACCGTTTGAGCAGCCAAAACACTATAAAAACGCTGATGCCGAAAATCGTCAAAAAAACGGTTGAACCAAGAAAGCTGGCAATCTGCATCACATTCGTCACCACGGGTGAAGCGTATTGATGAACAAACGAACGCACCGCATCGTCAAAACCGCGCATATCGCCTTCCGACATTTCTTCGGTCAGCCATCCGAAAAAAATCAATCCGCCGATTGCCACCGCTAAAGCCAAAAGCAGCGAGCCGAGAGCTAATCTCGCGCGGCTGAATATTGATTTCAGAGAGTTTGGCAAAGATTTGTTTTCCTTAACGCCGGATATAATGGGAATGATTACAAAACAGGCACACGCTTTAGTTTCGATTTGTCTGCGACGATTTCAATTTTTTATAAAACTTTACAAAAATAAAATGCCGGTTGTAAAAGCTGTGATATTTTTTTAAGTTGATAAATTTCCAACCGATAATTTTGTGTATTCACACTATTTTCTATGTTAAACACAGAAACAGGCGGAATAATACCATTTTTATTGGTTTGTTTTAAAGGTGTAATGATTTTTCCGACAACTGTCGTCAAAGTTTTCGGAGAATAAGATATAATCGGCGGAAGAAAATGCCGGCAGAAGAAATTGACAAAAACTAAAGTAAAGAAATGATTAAACGATGTAATTTATGCCGCGCCGCCTTCTGCGCGTTAATACTTTTGGTTACGAAAGCTCAAGTATCGGCGCACGAAAAGTGGTTTCATGAAACCGAAAGCTACGGTCTGCGCTGGGATTTATTCTTCCGCCCGCTGCCGATTGCTTTTGTCGGCGCGATATTGCTCGTAACGCTCGCCGCCTGGTTTTTTTACAAACGGCTCGGACGCGGTTTTGTGCCGGGACCGGAGAACTTTGGCACGACGGACGAACGCCGCGCGGCTTTATACGGCTTGATACCTGCGATTCTCGGCATTCACGTTGCCGTGCCGCTGCTGGTCAGCGGCGTTCAAGGTCAACTGTTCACACCGAATAATCAACTGCCCGGTGTATGGATGTATATATCTGGCTTGGCGCAGACAGGCATTGCACTCGCAATTTTCTACGGCGGACTGACGCGCATCGCCGCTGTTGCGCTTGCCGCATTGTGGTTTGCGGGAATTTTCATTGTCGGACTAGAGCCGATGCTGGAAAGCTCGATGTATCTGGGTTTTGCGGCATTCTTTTTTCTCGCCGGGCGCGGTCCCATTTCGATTGACCGCCTTTTGCTGCCGCGACTTGAGCCTTCGGCGGAATTGATGTCGAAGGCAGTTCCGGCTATACAAACGGGTTTGGGTTTGAGCCTTATTTTTGTCGCCTTCACCGAAAAGTTTGCCAACATTCCGCTCGCTTCAGCGTTTCTCGAACGCTATCCGCTTAATTTCACCTCCACGCTCGGCATTCCGATGCCAAACGAAACATTTATTCTCTGCGCCGGTGCGGTCGAACTGCTTGTCGGATTGTGGATATTGTTCGATATTTTCCCGCGCGAGATTATTTTGATTGCGTGGATTCCGATTAACCTGACTTTGACGGTTTTCAATTGGACTGAACTTATCGGGCATCTGCCGATTTACGGCACACTTGCCGTTTTGCTTGTTTGGTCGCCGGGACGCGAAAATCTCGCGCTTTGGCTGCGCGGACTGCGCGAAGGACCGCTCGCAATTCTTGGGCAAGAAGCGACGAAATCGGTTTGACGAGCGGCACGGAATTTACGACTAATTTTGGCGCACTGTAAGTGCGCTAAAGCGAGCGCGCAATTCAATAACCGTTTTGCAGCCAAATGACAGCTAATACGCTTTATACATAACAGGAGTGCAATAAGGAATCAGTTTTTTGATAAGATGTTAGTATGAACAAAAAATTACCGGAAGTAAAAGAATCAGTTGAGAGTTTGAAGCGGTTACAGAGAAAAGAA
>JAABUN010002601.1_pt1 | contig 31255 bp, 34 predicted proteins | sample 5559311 | NCBI WGS metagenome assembly JAABUN01 (sample SAMN10711877, study PRJNA513370) | rock metagenome | isolation source: Antarctica rocks | place: Antarctica: Victoria Land, Siegfried Peak sud | reverse complement strand
CTGGGCTGGGTGGCGGCTGGGTTCCTGTTCGACCTGGGCGTCACCCTCGAGTGGGGCGAGGCGCGGCTGCTGCGCCGCCTCGGCGGCGGGGAGGATCGGCCCAACCGACCGCCCGGCAAGATCGTGCTGACGCGGGGGTTGCGCCGGCTGCTCGACCACCTGGCGATGGACGCGATCCTGGCCGAGGAGGCACGCGAGCATGGCGGGCTCTCGCCCCGGATCGCCGCCATGCTCGGTCGCGCGCCGTCAGGCGGCTGAGTTATGTCCGGATGTCAGGCAACATCAGTCGACTAACCTAAACTGGGAGCCCGTGACCACTGACGAGGTTACCCCGCGCCTCTAGAAAGGCGAGACACCATGAGCCAACCGAACCGATTCGAGATAGGCGCCCGGTCGAGCACGGAGCTGACCCCACGTTACAAACCCGTCGGCTCCGGTCCTGACTTCTGGCGGGTCATCTGCCCGTGTAATGGTTTGGTCGCCGAGATTGACCGCGCGATGGTTGGGCCTGGTCGGATGATTAAGCTCTACCATCGCGGTTTTGTTGACTTTGGGCTGCAAGCGGCGCGGGCCGACGCGGAACCGGCGCCCCAGGCGTGGATCGTTACTCGACCGGGGGGCCTTCGGCGTGACGATTCAGGCCGTTACCATGCGATCAAGGACGTAGGCGCATCACACAGTCGGTGGGGCCCGCGACGCCACATCGCGGGTGGACGGCGACGGATTGACGGCGGGCCTCCCGCCGCGGTGGCGCTGAAGGGATGGGCTGTGGTTGGCGAGTTTCCCACGCTTCCGGCGACCATCTTCTGCGGTGAATGCAAACGACCGTGTCGGGTACTTCCGCCAGCATAGCAGCGCTCTAACGTTATGCTATAATGCTCTCGGTCTCGCTGGAGACCGCTAGCTTAAGATTTTCGCGACGCTCGCTTTCTCACCAGGTAAGACCGGACTGAGCTCCGGTAGTGCCAAAGGTGGAGAAAGGCGAGCGTTTTTTATGGGTGCGTCGCCGAGACCACCAGTCACCGTCACGTTTACTCGTATCTTCTATCCCGCCGAGATGGCCGAGCGCGGCCGCCTCGGTGGCATTGCCACGGCTGAACGCCACGACCCCCGCGAGACCACCAAGGCGGGTCGGGCAGCATTCCTCTCACGCTTCGCAACTGACGAGGAACGGCGCGCCTACTTCGCGGCACTCGGTCGCCGGAGTGCCGAGGCTCGCCGGGCACGCTCCACCGACGCCAGCACGAACGGGGGCGCCTGATGGCTACCTCCGCGTTTCCGACACCTGAAGCGAAGACGGACTTCTACCGGGAGCTGGCGCGGCGAGCCAATGACGGCCGGATCGTGCTCTCCCGTGACGACGCCGAGGCGCTCGTAAGCGCTTACGAGCTGTTGCAACGGATCGCTCACCGAGCCCGTGGGGAGCCCGTGCCAGGCGACGAGCCACCCGACGCCGCGCAAAAAGCGGCCGCCGGGGGGAAACCGGCGGCCAAGCGCGAAGGGGGGCGCTGATGACAGGCGGCGACCTCCTCCATCTCCAGTATAGCCGCTCTAACCGGTCATTGGACCGCCTGTATCGACTACCTCGGGATACCGTGAGTCTGGAGGACTTCGAGCGACGGCGGCACTTCGACCTACCCGAAATGAGCGACCTAGAGCTCGACGCCGAAGGCTTCCGCGTCCGGCACCGCCTCGCCTACGACCCTGACAAGTACCGTCGCGCCTGGCTGACCGAGCGACTCGACACTATTCGAGGCGAGCGAGCGGCACGCCAGCGCGAGCGACGGGCGCCCGAACCAACCGCTATTAGCTGGCGCGGAAACTTCGCAGCAGACGCACCCCCTAGGGTCTGCGATGCTGCGAAGTATTCAGCGGCGGAGGGATTGACCGTGCCCAGCGGCGCGCCGATCGCCGCGGTCCGGGGTGGAGGGCGCCACCGTGGACGCTAACGGTCGACGCACGGACCCGATTCCGACAGCCGCGCCGGTCCTGGCCGCGTTGTCCTGGCGCGAGCTGCTGACCGTTGACCTGCCGGCTGCTCAGCCCTTGGTCGAGGGCATCATCGAAGAAGAGACCGGCAACATCCTGGCCGGACCGCCGAGCGTCGGCAAGACGTGGTTGGTGCTCGCCTTGGCCCGCGCTGTGGCGAGCGGCACCGACTGGCTCGGGCATTTTCCGACCAGCCAATCGACGGTCCTGATGGTCGACGAGGAGAGCCACGTCCCCGGCTTGCAGGCGCGGGCCCGAATGCTGGAGAACGGCGAGCCGCTCGACGCCGACCTGCCGCTCTACTTCGCGGTCGGGCATGGTGTCCGCCTCGACGCGAATCCCGGCGCAGCCCGCCTCGACGCGCTGCTGACAGAACATAGACCCGGTCTGGTCATCCTCGACAGTCTGACGCGGGTGCACGGTGCCGATGAGAACAGCGCCGGGCAGATGGCCGACGTATTCGCCAATACCAAGGCGCTGATGCGTAGCCACAAGACCGCCTTCGTCTTCACCGACCACATCCGCAAGAAGAGCCTCCTCAACGACCCGGAAGAGATGCTGCGCGGCTCGACCGAGAAACGCGCCTGGCCGGAGTGCATCCTGTTTGCCCAACCCGCCGAGGCCGGACAACTGACGGTGACCCACGTCAAGGCGCGCTACACGGAAAAGGTGCCCGACTTCACCGTCGCCGTTCGCGTTGACCGGGATGCGGGCAGCGCCACCGTGCTGCATACCGGCGCCGCGATGCCGGCCGCCGAGGCGAAGGCGAACGACCTACTCGCCGCGATTCATGCTCTGAAAGCCCAGCTCGGCGAGGACGGCGCCGACGCGACCACGGTCGCCGCCTGGCTCGACGTGCACGCCGATACGGTGCGGCGTCACATCAAGAAACTCGCCGCGGCCGGCATTGTCGGCGTGCGACGGGTCAAGACGAACGGCGCGCCGAAGGATGTCTATGACGTGCTGGGGGGCCGCGAATGACGACTTCGCCGCACCTTCTTCGCATGCGTCAAAGGGTGCGACAAAGCCCGCTTCGATTATTCGCAGCATCGCATGCCCTAGGGGGTGCGGCTGCTGCGAAGTATTCGCGCTGAAAGGATATTCACCATGCCGCGCGGACTCGCTCAGGGAACACAGAACCTCATCGCTGCCGCTGCCGCAATCCTCGCACGCATCCAACCCGCGACGGTCCGCGGGGTCTGCTACCAGCTCTTCAATCACAAGCTGATTCCCGACATGTCGCGGAACTCGACCCAGAAAATGTCGCGCATCCTCGTGCAGGCCCGCGAGCGCGACATCATCCCGTGGGCGTGGATTGTGGACGAGACACGCCCGGTGGAGTTGGTCAGCTCCTGGAGCGACCCCGAGCGCTACATGCAGGCGGTCATCCGCAGTTACCGCAGAGACCGCTGGGCCGACCAGCCGGAGCGGGTCATGGTTGTCTCTGAAAAAGGGACCGTCGGCGGCGTTATCCGACCCATTACCGAGCAGTACGGCGTTCCCTTCCTGGTCTGCCATGGCTTTGGGTCGGCAACGGCCCTGCACGACCTGGCCGACCGCAGCGTCTCTGACCCGCGGCCGCTGGTGATTCTCTATGTCGGCGACCACGACCCGAGCGGCCGTTACATGTCCGACTTCGACCTGGCGGAGCGCCTCGACCGGTATGACGGCCTCGCCACTATCGAACGGGTCGCCGTCACGGAGGAACAGATGGAGGACTATGACCTGCTGACCTTCCCCGCGCATGAGAAGAAGACCGACGCCCGGCACCCGTGGTTTGTCAACCACTATGGTCAGACGTGCTGCGAGCTTGACGCCCACAACCCAAACGACCTACGGCAATTGGTTGAGGACGCCATCCTCGACCACCTCGATTGGGACCTGTGGGACCGAGCGGAAGAGATCCAGGAGGTCGAGATGACCTCAATCGAGGACTTCATCCGGTCCTGGCCGGGCGTGGCGTCGGCGTAATGGCACCGCGACCGAAATCTATTGTGAGACAGGACCAAGAATACTCGTCACCGACCGCCGCCCCGCGTGGGCCGCCGGCGGCATCCCCGGACCGTCCGACCTATCCGACGCAACGCGACGCAGGAGTATTCCTCACCATGTATATCGATGCGATGAACCCAGACGGCGTCCTCACCTGGTATCAGGCGCAACCGGAGACTGAGAAGGCTGAGGCTATCCGCCTCTACGGCATGGTCGCTGGCGGACCGGACATGGGGCCCGTCGACCCCGTGACGCTGGCCGAGGTGATTGCCCCGGGAGACCGCTACTACGACGCGGCCAACGGACACCACATCGCCGCCGAAATCGTGACCGATGACGACGGCGCCTGGGGCGTGCTCGCGGTCGGCAACTACGGCGGGCTCTACATCACGTTCTGCCCGGCGCGCAGCTTCTTCCCCAACGCCGAGCTCGCGGACATCGTCGAGGACACCACCGAATGTCGGCGAATCGCGGACGCTCGCCGGCTTGCTTGACGCCACGCGACCACCAGTGGAGACCGCCATGCCGCGACCCGGATACGACCACCGTGCGAAATACCCGCACGCGCCGCCCGCCTCTATCGACCCGCGCATCATCCAGCCGCTCGACCTACCGGCCATGACGCGATATCGACACGGAGTACCCATGACACCGACCGCCACCGCTGAGACCGACCTGCGGGCGGCGCGTGCTGCCGCCGAGAAAGAGCAAGCCGCCGCCGCCGAGGCGACCGCGAAGGCTGCCGCCGCCGAGGCGCGGGCAACCGCCGCCGCTGCCGCCCTGGAGCGACAACAGAACGACGCACGGGAACGATGGGCGCGGGCCACGGTCGCCGCGTGGCCGGAGCGACGCGATGCGCTCCGGCGGGCGGTCGGCACCGCTCGCGAAGCGTTCGAGTCCGCCGTCGTCACGGACCCGGCGTCATGCGGCGCCGCGTACCTGGCACTCATGGCGACACAAGCCGAGGACTACGCGACCGGGAATCAGTACGTGTCGGCTCAAAACACCCTTGGCAATATGGCACCTCGTCCGCCCGTCATGCCTGAGCCGGACTTCGCGCGCGAGGTCGCGACCATCATCACCCGTCGCAGCTATCAGCTCATTGACGAGGCGACGGCCCGGATGCGCGCCCAACAACAGGCCGTCATAGACGGCACCGACCCCAAAGGAGGGACAGCATGACCCGGCATGATGGAATCAACGACGCCATCCGCCGCCGCACGTTTGCCGACCGCGTGACCTTCGATGCCGCCGGCCGCCCGATCTCGACCGAGCCTGAACAGGTGGGCAATACCCCAACAGACACGACGGTGCCCGCGAGCATGGGTAGTGCTGATGGTGGGGCGGGTCGCGGGGCGTCTATCGAGCCTTCCGCCCATGACCGTATGAACCATGAGATACGCCGGGCAACCGGCCGCGCGTCCTAATGTCGCGCGTCTGCACCATCTGCACGCATCCCGAACGGGCGCTGATTGATGCCGCCCTCGTGCGGTCAGAGCCCATCCGGGACATAGCGGGACGTTTCGGCATCGCGAAGAGCGCCGTAGCTCGACACAAGGCCGACCATCTGCCCGCGTCCCTCGTCAAGGCACGCGACGCGGTCGAGGTCACCGACGCCGACAAGCTCCTCCGCGATGCCGGCGCCCTTCGAGCGAAGGCTATCTCACTGCTGCTCGCGGCTGAGCGGTCCGGCGATATTCGGACCGCGCTCGCCGGCGTGCGAGAGGCGCGCGGTTGCCTGGAACTGCTCGCTAAACTCCTCGGCGAACTGCGAGACGGCCCGGATATCAACATCACGATATCGCCCGCATGGGTAAACGTCCGTGCCGAGATTGTCGGGGCGCTGGCATCCTACCCCGAGGCACGATTCGCGGTCGCGGGCGCGCTCGCGGCATTGGAGGCAGGCAATGGGGCCACTGACTGAGGTCGCCCATGAAGCGGCCATCGCTGGCGACCTCTCGCTGGCCCTCGACCCGGTCCGGCTGGCGGAGCGGGTGGGCATCACGCCGGACCCGTGGCAGGCGGAGGTACTCCGCTCGGGGGCACCTCGCGCGCTGCTCAACTGCTCGCGGCAGTCGGGGAAGTCAACCGTTACCGCCATCATGGCGCTCCATGCGGCGCTGTATGAACCGGGGGCGCTGGTACTTGTCCTGGCGCCCGCGCAACGCCAGTCGGTCGAGCTCTATCGCAAGCTCCGCGCGGCCTATGGCGCCCTCGGCATCACCGTCCCGCCGTCTGCCGAAAGCGCGCTCCGCCTGGAGCTCGCGAACGGCTCGCGCATCGTGGCGCTACCCGGCAAGGAGGCGACCATCCGCGGATTCTCCGGCGTGCGGCTGCTGATTGTGGACGAAGCGGCAAGGGTGTCGGGCGACCTATACCTCGCCATCCGGCCGATGCTGGCCGTGAGCGGCGGACGCCTCATCGCACTGAGCACGCCTTACGGAAACAGAGGATGGTGGTACGAAGCGTGGCGGTCTACTGAGCCCTGGTCGCGGGTCGAGGTGCCGGCGACCGCGTGCCCGCGCATCCCGGCGGCGTTCTTAGAAGAGGAGCGGCGAAACATGGGACCGTGGCACTTCGAACAGGAATATCTCTGCATGTTTGCGGACGCCGAATCGCAGGCGTTCCGACGTGACGACATCGAACGAGCATTCACAAAGGAGCTTGAACAGTGGGACGTGTAACCATCGGCGTCGATATCGGACAACAGCGCGACCCCACCGCTATCGTCGTGACCGAAGCGATTCGACGCGAACTGACGCCGGCACGGTGGGAGATGCCCGCCGACCGCAGAATGGTCACCGGCTCCGATGTCCGGATGGTCGGAGCCAAGGTCGAGACGGTATTCGAGGTGCGGGCCATGGAACGGCTCGCGCTCGGTACCCCGTACCCCGGCGTGGCGGAGCGGGTGGTCGAGGTCGCGCGCAACCTGCACGACCGACACCGCACGGTCGCCGAATCGCTCTACCTGACCCTTGTGGTCGATGTGACGGGAGTCGGGCGGCCGGTTGTGGACTTGCTGGCGGACGCGCTCCGCGGCGTTCCCTGTCGCCTCGTGGCGGCAACGTTTACCCATGGCGACCGGTTGACCGGGAAGCTGACCGACCGAGAGGTATCCGTCGGTAAGGCGTTCCTCGTGAGTCGTCTGCAATCGCTCTTTCAGACGGACCGACTCAAGATGCCGGCCGAGCATCCGGAGGCGGAACCGATGCTGCGGGAACTGATGGATTACGAGATTCGGGTCGATGCGGATGCGAATGACCGCTACGGCGCATTCCGCGTCGGCACTCATGACGACCTCGTGACGGCGCTCGGGCTCGCGGTCATTGCGGACCCGCCCGGTCAACAGGTATTCGCGGTCTGAGATGGTGCGTCCCGGACCCCCCAGCGGGGCGCATCATTACCGCAACCGCCGGGCATTTATTATCATGTAGGATGAGCAGATATTCGGTCTCATTCTCCATAGCGACGACAAGAGTCGCAAAAGCACCGCGCTAGCCGAAGTGTTCGGGTTTCTGTTTGGCAGGGCGGCATAGCCGCAGGGAGCGCAACGATGCCAGACAACTTCGATGCCCAAACTGGTGAACGTCTCGTTCCCGCTAACATCGCCACTCCATCGATCCGCCTTCAGGAGCCATCCTCACCACCCGTGGTTCATGCGTCACCCGCCCCGACGGTCAACGTCCACGTCAGCACGCCGATGGTAATCACCCAACCGCGGGGCCTGCCGTTCATCGTCCGGGCACTGTGGTATCTGTTCGTTGGGTGGTGGTTGACCGCTCTCGTTATTACGCTTGGCTATCTTTTGATCGCGACCATTATTGGCATCCCCATTGCTTTCGCGCTCTTCAATCGCATCCCGCAGTTCTTGACACTTCGCATGCGGACCGTGCGCTATGGGGCAGAGATGCGGGAAGGCATTACGTATCTCACCGCAGGAACGGAACGCCAGCGCCCATGGTACTGGCGGGCTCTGTACTTCTTAGGGGTCGGGTGGTGGTTCGGTCTCGTCTGGCTTGTCGCTGCGTGGCTTGTTGGCTTGCTCATTGTCACGCTACCGGTGTCGTTCTTGATGTACAACCGAACGGGTGGCGTCATGACACTTCAACGACACTAGACCATCATGACAATCACAGGGAGGGACGCGATGATGCGCCGCATGCTGTTGTCTGTTGGATCGGTGCTGGCTCTGCTTTTATCCCCCGCGCCGACGCAAGCGCAGACGGACGGAACGGGCATCCTCGCGGGCACGCACGGGATGACCGGTGCGGTCGATCGCAGCTTCTCGCCGACCGGTGGGCGATTTGTCGGCCTGAACTCTATACACTTTGTGGTGATCGAGTTTGACACGATCGATCACGCAAAAGAGGCAACGCTGGCACTCACCTCCAACATTGCCAACGCCCTGCCTGCGGTGGGAACGAGCGGAGCATTGCGGCCCGCAAGCATCCGTGAATTGGGAGATCAAGCGATCGCTCGGGCCGGGACACTTACAAGCACGAGCAATGGCACAACCACCGAGTCGATGATTGCCATCATCGGGTATCGGTCTGGCCGCTTCGTCTCCATTTGCTATGGAGAGGGCAAGATCACCGACCCATTATCGGAGCTTGCTGAGATCGCTGAGAAGTTGGTTGACCGAACACCGAAATCGAAAGACGCACCCTTGAACAGTGACGGGTTGCGACAGGATGGCCTCTGGAACATGTTGCCGACACTGAGCGACATCCCGGAGGGCTTTGTGGTCGATGACGAAGCGGCTCCACGTCAGGGCACGCCCACGCCGTGACACTCCGCGCCATCGCCTACACCCGTCAGTCCAAGCTCCGCACCCATGAGTCTGCTAACACGAGCGGTTTGCTCCATGTTTCCGGCGCCTCAACCCGCTGCCGCTCACTCCATTGCGCACGGCGCCCGCACCCCATCTCTGGTAAAATGCGGGGAGCGGTGAGTCGAAGCACCGCCCCCCTAACCGGCGAGACCTGCAAAGGAGGTCAAGCGGCTATGTCCCAGTGTAACCCCGGTGCCGATCGGAACAACATCGGCGCCCCCCGCGCCATCGTTTACGCGCGCGTCTCGACGGACGAACAGGCGCGCGGCTACAGCATCCCCACGCAACTCGACTCCTGCCGCCGCTACTGCGCCGAGCGCGGCTACACGGTCCTAACCGAGCACACGGACGCGCACTCCGGAACCGAGCTCGACCGCCCAGGACTCAACGCTACCATCGACGCGGTCGGCGCGCTCCGGCCCGACGTGGTCGTCTTGCATGACGTCGACCGCCTGGGCCGCGAGTTAATTGTCCAAGCGATCGCCGAGCGCGACTTGACCCGGCACGGCGCCCGCGTCGAATACGCACTAGGCGGCGGCACTGGCTCGACCGACCAAGAGCTCCTGAAGCTGATGAAGCAAGCGATCGCGGTCTACGAAAACCGCCAGCGCGTGGAACGGTCCCGGCGCGGGAAGGATGGCCGCGTGCGTGACGGTCAGGTGCTCGTTGCGGCGCGCCCGGCCTACGGCTACCGCTACGTCGGCGGCGACCGTACCGGCAAGCTCGAACCCCATCCCGACGAGGCGCCGATCGTGAGACGCATCTTCCGCTGGTGCGCCGACGACGGTCTGACGACCTACGCGATCGCCAAGCGGCTCTACGCCGAGCAGGTACCGACCCGCGGCGACGGCAATCCCGTCGTCCACAAGAAGGCAGGTCAGCACTTCTGGGACCCGCACACCGTCGCCCGCATCCTCGGCAATCCGACACACAAGGGCGAATGGTTCTGGAACAAGACTCGCCGCGTGCGAGACGGCGACCGAGTGGTCCAGAAGGCGCGGCCTCGGGAGGAGTGGATTTCGTTGCCCGTGCCGGCGTTGGTAGACCCAGCGACGTGGGAGCGCGCACAGAGGCAACTCGCGCGCAACCGGCAGATGGCTCGGCGGAACGCCAAGCGCGAGTACCTGCTACGTGGGCTCGTCTTCTGCCCGTGCGGCCGGCGCTGGACGGGTCGCTACAAGAACCAACTCGACCGCGCCTACTATCGCTGCCCGACGACTGAGGGCGAGCCGTGGAGAGTCGACTGCCACGCCCGGTTCGGCATGGAGCAAACCCGCTTGGAGTCGGCCGTGCTCGGCGCCGTCAGAGCGTTCCTGCTTGAACCGGATACGCGCCGCGTCGCGCTCGGTGCGGAGCGCAAGCGAGTCGTAGCGGAACGGGAGCGGCTGGCGGAGGACCTCTCCACGATCGACCAGAGCCTCGCCCGCGTCGAGCGCCAGCTCGGTAAACTGCTCGACGAGATGCTCGTCGGCGACTTCCCGCCTGATCTCGTCACATCCCGGAAACGGGACCTAACCGCCGAGCGGGAACGGTTGGCCGCGGAGCGCGAGATGCGACTTTCCGCCTTGGACGTGCCGATGGTGGACGTCGAGGCCGCAATTGCCGGCATAACTCCGACTGTCGAGGCCGCGTTCCTGGCTGCCTCCACCGCAGAACTTCGGCAGTTACTTGACCTGTTGCGGGTCGAGGTCCACGTGATCGACCGTGAGCACGTCCGGCTGTCAGGCGTTCTTGGGTCGGTTGTGACGTCTTTGTGCTGATCGCTGCCATGAACCCCTGTCCCTGCGGGTATGCCGGTGATCCGGTTCGGGAGTGTCGCTGCGCGGCCAGCGCGGTGGCGCGGTATCAAAAGCGGATCAGCGGTCCGCTGCTTGACCGGATCGACATCCACCTTGAGGTCCCGAGCGTCGATTACGAGCACCTGGCCGATACCCGCTCCGGTGAGCCATCAGCCGCGGTCCGAAGCCGCGTCGAGTCCGCTCGCGCGATTCAGTCCCGGCGATTCGACGGGACGGCACTCGTCACGAATGCGGACATGGGTCCGCGGGAACTGGCCGGCTTCTCCGCGCTCGATACCGCCGGGGAGAGCCTCCTGAAGGCGGCGGTGCGACAGCTTCACCTCTCGGCCCGCTCCTATCACCGCGTCTTGAAACTGGCCCGGACCATCGCCGATCTCGCCGCCTCCGAGCAGATCTCCGCGAACCACCTCGCCGAGGCACTGCAATATCGCCCACGAGACATGAGTGCCTGACGATGTGACCGGAGGCGGCTGAGCAACGTCAGAGGCCGTCCCTGTAGAAGCTGCAAAAAAGGGAGTGGCGCGCTCACTCTATTCAGGACAGCAACGTCTGGTACACCGCATGCGTGGGAAACGGTACGACGGCGACAGAGGCGAGAGGAGGTGGCATGGTCAAGCGTGAGACGGCAAAAGTGGCGAAGCGGCCGGCGGCGACCAATGGCAGCGCCCCGACGCAGAAGGTCGCCACCGAGAAGCGGGCGGCGACCAGGGAGGCGGCATCGCTCGCCAAGCCGGAAAAATCCTCCGCCGAGTCGCCACCTGATCCGAACTACCCGCTCTACCGGATTGTTCCCGGGTCGAATGTGACCCTCAGCGACGTCAACGCCGACGAGTCGGAGCATTACACCGGGAAGCGGGATGTCGCCGAGGAGCTCGATCGCCAGCGGAAGCGCATCCGCGATCTGCAGGAGCGGCTCTACGCAGAGCGTCAACGCAGTCTGCTGATCGTGCTGCAGGCGATGGACACTGGCGGCAAGGACGGCACCATTCGTGGCGTCTTTCAGGGGGTCAACCCCCAGGGGTGCCAGGTCTGGTCATTCAAAGCGCCAAGCACGGAGGAGATGGAACACGATTTCCTCTGGCGGTACCACCTCAAGGCTCCTTCGCGCGGACTGATCACGATCTTCAACCGCTCGCATTACGAAGAAGTCTTGATTGTCCGGGTGAAGAATCTCATGCCCGAGGATGTCTGGCGACGCCGCTACGCAATGATCAACGAGTTCGAACAGATGCTCTCGCTCAACAACACGACCATCATCAAGTTCTACCTCCATATCTCCAAAGAGGAGCAAAAACAGCGTCTCCAGAGCCGGCTCGACGACTCCAGCAAACACTGGAAGTTCTCGAGCGCCGATTTGAAGGAGCGCGCCTTTTGGGATCAGTACATGGCCGCGTTCGAGGAGTCGGTCGAGAGTTGCTCGACGGAGGTGGCGCCCTGGTACGTGGTGCCGTCCAACAAGAAGTGGTACCGCAACCTCGTGATCGCCCGGACGATTGCCGACACGCTGGACGCGATGAACCCGCAGTTTCCCGACGCCGAGAAGGGTCTCGCCAAGCTAAAGATCGTCGACTGACCCTCAGTTGGCCGGCGCGACGGACCACCCGGAGCCGTCCAAACCACCCCATGGAGGCCCACTGTGCTCGGTCATCCTGTATTCGTCGTTATGACCGGACGAGAGATGTCCCGAGAGACGCGGCATCGCGACCCCCTGCTCCGGGGAGTCGCGGCCGGGCACGGTCCGGGGTAGACTCGCGTCCAGCAAACCAGCCAGTCGTCGAAAAGGGGTGGGACCATACCTGACCTGGAAGCGACCGCGGATGGCGTCGATGCCGTCAGTCCGGCACCGATCTGGGCGGTGATCCCGGCGGGAGGCGCGGGAACTCGTCTCTGGCCCCTGAGCCGCGCCGGCAAACCCAAATTCCTCCTCTCGCTGCTGGGCGAGCGGTCGTTACTCCAGACCACCGCCGATCGACTGGCGAGGCTGACGAGCGCCGGCCGGACTATGGTCGTCTGCGGTCCCCAGCACGCGGTCGCAGTCGCACGGCAGCTTCCCGAGCTCCCGGAAGAGAACATCGTCGTCGAGCCAAGCCCCAAAGGCTCCGGGCCAGCAATCGGTCTGGCCGCAGCCCTGATCGTTCGACACGATCCCCACGCCCTGATGGGCTGCTTTGCGGCCGACCACGACGTTCGAGACCAGGAGGCGTTCGCGCGCGCCGTTGCGACCGCTCTCGACGCCGCTCGTGCTGGCTGGCTGGTGACGATCGGCCTGACACCCTCCCGAGCGGAGACCGGCTACGGCTACATCGAACGGTCCGATGAAGTGATCGTCGACCGGTCGAGCGGCGTCGCCTATTACGCCGCCTCATTCATCGAGAAGCCTGATCTTGCCCGGGCCGAGACCTTCATCGAGTCGGGGCGCTTTCTCTGGAACGCGAGCATGTTTGTCTGGCAGGCCCGGACGTTGCTCGATCAGATGGCCCGTCTCCAACCCCGTCTCTACGACGCGGTCATTCAGATCGCGGATGCCTGGGGCACACCGGAGCAGGAGACGACCACGGCCCGCGTGTGGAGCGCAATCACGACGAGCACGATCGACCAGGGCATCATGGAGCATGCCGACCGGGTGGCTGTGGTGCCGTCTGATATGGGGTGGTCGGACATTGGCGACTGGCACGGTCTGGTCCGACTCTCAGAGCATGACGTCGAAGGCAACAGCTTCCATGGGCACGTCGTCCCGGTCGCGACCACCAATAGCGCGGTCTGGTCGGAGACCGACCGATTGGTCGCTCTTGTCGGAGTCGACAACGTCATCGTCGTCGACACCCACGACGGTCTCCTGGTCGCCGAGCGCTCACGAGCCCAGGAGGTTCGACGCGTCGTCGAGCTGCTTAAAGAACGCCGGCGTGACGATCTCATCTAGACGCGTCTCCACCAGGCCGCGACGCCCCACGTTCAGTTGAGATCGCGCCGCAGGGCGCACCGCTTCCGGGTGGCGGGTCCCTATCCCGCTCGATGAGGATGAAGCGAGCACCGACGTCGAATCGCTGTTCGCTTGAGCCGGTGACAGCAGCCGACACATCCGATGCAACCGTTATGGCCATTCATCAACAACCGGACCGACCCGATCGATGCCACTTTCACAGGGGGCCGCTGTCCTCAGGCCGTCCGCGGCTTTCTGGCGCCCGAGTTCACCCGCGCTGCCGCGATGTCGCGAGCGTGACCCAGGTCGTCCACAACTTCGGCCTCCACCCGCGACGCCTCATCCTCATACCAACCCCGGCGGTTGGCACTCTTCATCAGCCGGGCGTTGGTGCGGACATTGATCACCGCCCCCCGCAGCGCGGCCTCCGCGACCCATGTCGCAACGGAGATATCCGAGAGGACGTGACGGCTCCCGAGATGAGCGACCGCTCTCAGCCGCGCCGCCAAATCGCCGCAGGAGGTGGCGACGGCCAGTGGGACCTCAGCCGCGCCGATCAGGGCATGCTGAAGGGCCTGACGTCGCGCCGTCCGCTCCTCGTCCGACTCTTTGGGCAAGGATGTCGCGTCGATATAGCGACCATACGCCGCCTCGTCCTCTGCCGCCAGATCGAGAAAACGGAGCCGGAGCGCGTCGACCGCGCTCACCGCCATGTGCAGATCCTCTTCCTGCGCCGGTGACCCCGCCCGGTCCATCGTAAGCCGGCAGACCATCGCCGCCAGTGATGCGCTCAGTGCTCCGCAGATCGCGACCACGCTCCCTCCGCCCGGCGTCGGCTCGTCGGAGGCGACGGCTCCCAGGTAACTCGCCACCGAGCGTTGGTCAGCCTGTTGAGCCCGGTCTACCACCACACCACCCCTCCTTGTTCGGTCCGTATTTGCCATCCTCAGCACGATGCCGGCCGGGCAGGCGTGTGAGTGGTCCCTCCCAGCGGAGACCACCTCCGGGGGACGTCAGGTCGACTGAGGTTGTTAGGGGAGCCAGCTCCCAGAGGCGCGAAGGGACCGATGTGAAGCGATCATCACTCGCTGGCGACGAGCGCGGCCAGCTCCTCCACAAACCGCTCCTCGCTGTCGAACTCGACCCGGTAGGCCGACTCGTCGGCGGAGGGCGCGGGTGGCATGACGAAGCGGACCCACCCTTCTTCGGCGCCACGCATGAGAAGTTCCGTCACCCGGGCTTCGAAGCGGTTGTAGGGGAGGTCGGGCGCAAGAACTTTATAATACCGCTCGCCCATGCCGTTTCGCGTCCAGATGAGGCGCACCAGCTGGCAATGCTTGGTCCGAATGTCGGAGGCGACCAGCTCGTTCGCCATGAGACCGCGTGCGATCGCCGACAGCCGTCCCATCTCACGGGTTATCCCGCCACAGACAGGACACCGACCCGCCGGAACATCGAGGGGAGAGAAACTACGGCGGCAGGTATCGCACCACCGATACCCCTTCGCGACCGTTTGGTCAGCGGCAGACTTGGCCATCAGTGCGATCCTCGGTGGTCAGCGTGTGTATTCCGGGTCCTGACATCATGGTCTTAACCATCTACAACTGTAGATGCACGCCCGTGAGCTGCGTTGTCCCTGGCTAAAGCGATTCGGTGGCCCGCCGGCCGAGTACGTGCCGCTCGGAGCTTGTCGAGAAACGAGCAACTCGGACATGGCGGCTAAGAACCGGGCGGTTACCGCCGGATCGTCCGCTGCTCGAAGCGATCGGCGCTGCCGCCAAGGCCGGTGTTGTCGGCCGGAGGCTGCTCGCCGGCCCGATCCGCCCAGACCTGAATCCGGTGGGTGATCAAGATACCGCCGAGCATCAACGCCACAGCGACGACCACCTCGATCGTATCGGCAAGGACCCCGAAATTCGCCAGGTTATCGATCAGCATTGGTGTGCCCTCAGACGATGATAGTGACGGCGACGTCCCGGCGACGACGGAGACCGCGCCGTTACTTCACGGTCAGCGTACCGACCATCCCTGCTTCCTTATGACCCGGAACGTCGCAGTAATACTCGTACGTTCCGGCCGGAGCGTTGATCGTTGTCTTGGCGTCTTTCTCGCCGGAGGGGAGATCGACCTTGATCTTGAGCTCATCGATTGAGAAATTGTGGGGCGCGGCACCCTCGTTTGGCAGCGCGACGGTGACGTCCGTTCCAGCCGGAATCTCGACTTGCTTCGGCTCGAAGGCGATATCGACCGCCGTGATGGTCACCGGCTGAGCAGCGGCCGCGGGCTGACCAACGCTCGGCGCTTCAGCGCCAGCCGCGGGCGAAGCAACCGGTGTACCCGCCGCGGACGATCCGGTGGCGGCGGGGCTGGCCGCGGCACCTCCGCTTGCTGCCGGCTTGACGGTAAGGGTCCCGACCATCCCGGCTTCTTTGTGGCCGGGAACGTTGCAGTAGTACTCGTAGCTCCCCGGCGCGGCGTTGATCGTCGTCGTCGCGTCCTGCTCACCAGCGGGGAGATCGACCGAGATCTTGAGCGCATCGATACTGAAGTTATGCGGCGACGCCCCATTGTTCGGAAGCTTGACCGTCACGTCGGTGTTCGCTGGTATCTCCGCCTTCGCCGGCTCGAACTTGATGTCCTCCGCAACAATCGTGATCGGGGCAGCCGCCTCACCGCCGCCCGCCGCCGGGGTCGGCTGCGCCGCGGAAGCACCTGCCTTGGCGGGAGCCGGACCCGGCGTCGGGTAGCCCCCATCCGCCGCGACCGCCGCGTTGTAGACACGGTCCCAGTCGACCGTGTGGATCATCGTGATCAGCTCGTCTATCTGCTCGTCGTTGAGTTGGCCGCCTCCACCCCGCCCCCAGGCCGGCATGACGTTATTCCGCCCGTACTGCAGCGCCATCCACAAAATCTGCTTGCGCTCGTCCCATTTGACCGGATCATCGGTCTGGTTAAGGGCTTGCGCCTTCTGTCCAGCCTCGGTCTGTCCGCCAAGGGGAAAGCCGATCCTGCTGGTACCCGGCGAGTCGGGAGCGGAATAGCCCTCACCGGCCGGGCCATGGCACACGACACAGTTGGTAACGTAGGTGTCGATGGCCCGCTCGACCGCGACATCTTCCTGTTCCTGGGCTTCGGCGTCGCGACGATTCCCCTCGTTGGCGAGGTAGACGACGAGGAGCGTCGCTAGCGCCACCAAACCGACGATGACCACCGTCGCGAGTTTCTGTACGGCCCCCACGCTGGCGCTCCCCTCGTGTCGCGTCTACCAAATCACCCGAATCATCGCGCTCGTTACGACGTAAACGCCACCGCCTGGTCCTTCGTATAGGCGGATCGCGTCTTGATGCCGTCCGGCTTGGTGTCGACCGTCACCGTCCCGTCGTTGCCAACCGTCACCGGCATGATGTCCATGGGCCGAGGCGCGGGGCCGCCGGTGCGGACGCCGTTGTAATCGTAGCGACTGCCATGGCATGGGCATTGGAAGGCGTTGGGGGCGTCGGCTGGTCCCTTCCAGGGCACCGTGCAGCCCAGATGCGGGCACTTGGTGTAGAGCGCCAGCAGCCCATCATCGTTATGAACGAGAAAGAATTTGCCAGGGACACTGCGGAAGGGAACACCTTTAACGGCTGGGACCGACGACGCGGGCACCGAGATCTTGCTCCCGAAGGCGCCGGTCTTATTTGGCCAGAAGAAGTAGACGAACCCGCCCGCGACCTCGGCGAGGGCGACTCCCGCCGCTCCCAGCGTGGCGTTACGAACGAAGGTCCGCCGCGACGCCCGTTTCCGCACGTCTGAGGCTCCGGTCTGGAACCGGGCCAGCATGCCCAGCACCCGCGCTCCGAGACCGCCAAGGAGCAACCCGACCAGGGTGCGAACGAGGGGAACCATCGATACCGTCCTTCCAGCTCCGGCCAGCCCGGCAGTGTGTTCCAGCGACACAGTTACCCGGATCGCTACGTATCTCAGTGATGCTCGATCGGAAGATCCCATGGCCAGTACAGATTCTGGCCCGGACCCCGTAGCGATGTTCCGCTAATCGTCAGGACGATATAGGTCACAACGAACCCTGTGAACAGCGCGATGATCAACTCGCGTCGCGTCGGCCGAAAGAGTGTCTGCACCATCGCGATGAGTATACCGATGAACAGGAGAATGATCAGCGACGGCAGCGCCTGGTTGTAGATGATCTCCGGCGCCCCGAGGTTGTCCTTGAGGAACGCTCCGATACCGAAGTTTGTCCGGCCTGAGAGCTCATCGAGATAGATCAACGCCGATTGGACCACGATGGTGAAAATGGTCGTGAAGCCGATGATCCGGCGCCCCTTCGCCGAGGTGCCAAGAATACCGACACCGAGCGGGCTGCGATCGAAATAGGGAATCGCGGCGATCGCTCCGAGGGCCAGCGTCGGCACGATCACCCCGGCGAGCCCGGCGTTCATGTGCAGCAGAAGTTCCTGCAGATTCAGGAAGTACCAGGGCGCCTTGGACGGGTTGGGTGTCTGATTGGGGTTGGCGCGCGCCGTCAGTGGCGCGCTGACCAGCAGCGACACCGCGATCAGCAGCAGCAGGAAGACCGTCGCGCAGACCGCCTCGACCACGACCAGGGACGGCCAGACCATCACCTCGTCCTCAGCCAGGTCGGTCGGCCGGGCCATCGCCCGACCACGAACCAGCTCCAGCAGCCGCTGCCGCTTCACCTCGTCGATCGGGTTCGGCGTCAGCGCCTGTCCACCAGGTTGCTGTTGCGCGATCTCAGCCATCCGTCACCCCCATCAGATGCTCGCTCCCACCGCCTACAGCGGTCCGGAGATCCCGCCGTCCTTGCGAATCCGCCAGAAGTGGACGGCCATCAGGAACGCCGCCACCAATGGGAGGAAGATCACATGCAGGGTATAGAAGCGAATCAACGCGTTCTGCCCGATCTGGTAATCGCCGACGAGCAGGAAGTTGACGTATTGCCCGAGCAGCGGCGCCGCGCCGCCGATGTTGGTGCCGACCGTGATCGCCCACAGCGCCAGCTGGTCCCACGGCAGGAGGTAGCCGGTGAAGGAGAGCAGGAACGTCGTGACCAGCAGCAGCACGCCGATGACCCAGTTGAACTCACGAGGCGGCTTGTACGATCCGGTGTAGAAGACGCGACACATGTGGAGAAAGACCGCGATCACCATTCCCTGCGCCGACCACCGGTGCATGTTCCGCATCAGCTGGCCAAAAGTGACGCTCGCCTCGATGTCCTTCATGCTCTGGTACGCCTGATCCGAGGACGGGACGTAATAGAACATCAGCAGGACGCCGGTAAAGGTCAGGACCAGAAACATGAAGAAGGAGAGACCGCCGAGGCAAAAGGTGTAGGTCACCTTTGTGGCATACCGCTTGATCTTGACCGGGTGGATATGCAGGAAGATGTTGCTGGCGATGATGAGCGCCTGGTTGCGCTGCGTGTCGGGATACCCATGGCGCACAACCGACCGCCATAACGCTGACCCGGTGACGCGGTCGGCCAGCGTCTGCTCTCGCCTCATACCCGGACCTCCTGGTGTCGGTTCCTGCCCTCGTCCCTCGCAGGTGTCGCGTCTGGTGCCGGCACCCCAGAGCGGGACATCGGCCGGAGTCGCTCCTGCTAGCACCGCTATTGTCCATTCCATGCCAGAGGCGGTCAAGCCGTCTCCCGCCGGTCGCGGAATGCGTGCACGGCGCGAATCGTTGCCAGCAGTCCCAGGATGTGAGCGCGCGGCACCAGGGGAACGTGGGGAAACGCCGTGGCATCGGCCAAAGCGGGCATCAACTAAACCCGAACGGGTGGTGGGCGCGACAGGACTCGAACCTGTGACCTCGCGGATGTGAACCGCGCGCTCTAACCAACTGAGCTACGCGCCCTCGGACAGCGGAAGAGTATAGCAGCTAGATCACGCCTCATTTGACGGCTCACCAGGCGCCAGGGCGACGCACTCCACCTCGACGAGCACGCCCAGCGGCAACCCCGCGACCTGGACGGTGCTCCGTGCCGGAGGGGTTGTGCCGAAGGAGCGCCCATAGATCTCGTTGAAGATCAGGAAATTGCCGAGGTCGGTCAGAAAACAGGTTGTCTTGACGACCTGGTCGAACGAGCTGCCCGATGCGGTGAGGACCGCGCTGACGTTCCGCATTACCTGCTCGGCCTGCGCCGCGATTCCCCCCTCGACCACCGTCATCGTCGCTGGATCGAGCGGGATTTGTCCGGCGGTGAAGACGAGGCCGTTGGCGATGATTGCCTGGGAATCAGGTCCGATTGCTCGCGGTGCATTCTCCGTGGCAATCACCCGCGTCGAGGCTGTTTTCTCGCCCATGCCACCCCCGATTCTGTTGTCGTCTCATCCCGCGTCAGCAGCGCGAGTCTACCAACCGTCCCGGCCCGGCACAATCGCGTCAGCCCCAATGACGCGGCGATGGCCTTGCCATCACAACTGCACGACCGCTGCCGATCGGGCACCGCCGGCGGCTGCCGCCCGCCCGCCGCGACCGCTGGGCGGCATGACAGCCCTAGGCGCCCACTAGGCCCGCGTGACCGGGCAAGTCGCCACCTCCCATCGCGAGCTCGTCCGAAGAACCTTCACCACAACCACTTCACGCCGACCATAGTGTACGGACACTCGCATCCGCTATACTCCGGCTACATACGCAATTTCCCTTCTCTGTCCCTTCTCCAGGAGCCGGTATGAGCGCCACCGCCAACATTGATAGCGCCTATTCTCCGGCGGGTATGACGAGGGCGTCCCGCCGTCGTCTGCTCAAACCGGTCGCTCGCCTCACGGGGGCGGTGTTTCTCGTCCTGGCGGCGGTTCTCGTTGCTGGCTCGATCGGACTGGGTCTTTACGCCTCGGCCCACGGGAGTCGGGTCTACGAGGGTGTTTCGGTCGCGGGAGTCCGCGTTGGTGGGATGACGCGCGCAGAGGCCCGCGCCGCGCTGGCGGATCGTTTTGAGACCTACCTATCGACTCCACTCACCCTCTCCGCTGACGACCGATCGTTTCAGGTGACCCCAAGGGAGCTCGGCGCGAGCATCGACGTCGACGCTTCCATCAGCGCCGCTGAAGCGTATGGTAGGGACGGCTCGTACTGGGAGCGCTCGCGCGACTGGGTTCGTGGCCTCACGCGCGGAGCCGCCGTGCAGCCCCGGGTAGTCTTCGACCCGCGGGCCTTGGACACCTACCTTCGATCGATCGCGCCGGAGATCGTCCGCGCTCCGATTGGTGCCGAGATCGCCATGAACGTCGGCGGGGAGCCAGTGCTTGTTCCTGACCTGCCGGGGGTATCCCTCGACCTCACGGCAAGCGCGTACGCGATCCTCCAAACAGTCGATCGCCTGGAGACATCCCCGGTGGTGCTCGCGACCCGATCGAAGCCCGCGGCCGTTGCCGCTGCTGATCTTCGAGAATCACTCGTCAGCGCGCGGGCGGCGGTGAAATCCGCGCTGGTGCTTGCAGCGGATGAAGGAAGCTGGACCGTCTCCAGCGACGATCTCAAGAAGATCGTCTCAGGGCGCGTGGGCGCCAAATCGGTCCAGATCAACCAGGAACCGCTCCAGGAGATGATCGCGGGAATCGCGACCCAGGTGGACCGGCCAGCCGCGGACGCCGGTATCACGGTCGACGACAACGGGGCGCTGGTCGTCGCTCCAGGCGCCGACTCCGCACGGGTCGATGTGCCCGGCACCGTCAAGGCGGTCGTCTCCGCGCTGGAGTCGGGTCACCACGACGTACCCCTCGCTGTGGCCCGTGCCAAACCCGCGATTACCGACGATATGGCCGCCGCGTCAGCAGCCAAGGCGGAAGCATGGATCGCCGATGGTATGAAGCTCTCCTGGAAGGGCGGCGGCGCTCAGCTTGGACGTGACGACCTGCTACGCGCCCTGACCATAACCGCACAACCAGGTGCGCGAGAGCCGTTCGCCTTTGGAATGGATGAAGCGGCCATCGCCGAGATGCTCACGGCGGTCGCCGAGGCGGAAGCGGTCGATATACCGGCCACCGACGCCCGATTCCGCCTGGTCGATGGGCGTGTCACCCTTGCCGCCGAGGCGAAGAAGGGACGACAACTCGATATCGACGGCGGTGTCAAAGCTGTGGTCGCCGAATTTGGGCACGAACAACCGGCGGCCAACCTGACCGTCGCCGACGTCAAGCCGGAATGGACCTCCGCCGATCTCAGGAAGATCAGCATCGGCGACGACATTCTCGGCGACTCGATGACCTACTATGGGACATCCAGCGAGCCGCGACGCCAGAATGTCGAACGAGCGACTCAACTGGAGGAAGGGTGGCTGGTGCCACCCGGAGGCATCTTCTCCTACGATCAGAATGTGGGCGACATTGATAAGGCCAGTGGTTTCGCGACCGGGTTCGGAATCGTTGCGAACGAGAGCGGCGGCGTGACGACCGCCCCGGTCATCGGCGGCGGTATCTGCCAGGTCTCGACCACCATCTTCCAGGCAGCCTTCTGGGCTGGCATGCCGGTCGTCGAGCGATACCAGCATCCCTACTGGCTAACCAGCTATGGACAGCCGCCGCGCGGGATGACCGGCCTCGACGCCATGGTCGACATCGAGGAGGACTGGCAACTGGATATGAAGTTCCAGAACGCCACCGATCACTGGATCGCCGTAGTGCTCACCGCCGACGGGGTCAATGTCACTGCCCAGATCGTCGGGACCGACCCTGGTTGGAGCGTCGACGTCTCCGATCCGAAGATCACCAACATCGTTCCGAAGGACGAGAAGATGGTTTACACGGACTCAGAGGAGCTGCCGGCTGGACAGGAGCTACAGGTGGAGACTGCCCAGGACGGCTTCGATGTCTCGATCCATCGCACCGTCAAGAAAGGCGATCAGGTCGTCGATGACCTGACCCTCTCGAGCACCTTCTCTCCGGCGCGCAACATGACCCTCCGCGGCAAAGGCTAGCGCCGGACAGCGACGACCGGGATCACCGGCCAGAACTCGGACCGCCTCGAAAATGAGTCACAGAGGCGCTCCGCCAGACCCGGTTGGCTTTCCGCCCTCACATGACCGGACGACTTCTCCTCCTGTGCGTCGAAGAGCGCTTCGGGAGTCTCCACCGCCGCGACAGACGCTGGTCTTGCGAGGAGATCGAGACTCCAGGAAAGCACCTCGGTGCGGGCGGTCGGGATGGCGACGAGCGCGCTGTCGCCTTGACCGGGCGGCGATCATGCGCGTACATTCGGACCCCCGGACGGCTTGGGCCGTCCACTGGCCGCCATCTTTGGCTGGCATTTCCAGCTCTCCTCCGGCGACCTCCAATCGAAAGGCTAGTTGCTTCGAATGTCACCTTCACGCACATCTACCAACGGACGTTCGACGTTTCCAATCGACCGCCGCCTGATTGCCGTCGGGCTCTTTGCGGGAGCCGCGGTCGGCGCGTGGGTCGGCGGCAAGGCCCGGACGATGATCGGAAACGAGCGCGCCACCGGTCTGATCGACTGGGAGCAGGCGCGCGGCATCGCCGTCAACATGAATCGCGGCGCAACCCTCACGGCGCCTGAGCGAGAGCGTCTCGACGAGTACTACCGTGGTCTCGTCGCCCGATGTATCCCGATCGTTGCCGAATACACCGGAACAGCGCTGCCCTCGACCATGGAACGCACCTTTGCGTTCGACCGCGTCGACTGGGTCAACGCGAACCTGAACGCCTTCGAGCGCATGTTCGCACCACTTGAGGTGCTTAACGCCAGGAACGACAAGGAAGGCAAGACCACCGTCGCCTCCGTTCTCTGGGGCGGTCTCAACCAGACAGTGCTCAGCGCGGAGCTTGGATTGCTGCTCGGGTATCTCGCACGGCGAGTTCTGGGCCAGTACGACCTTGCGCTGCTCGGTCGCGAGCCAGTGACAACCGGCAAGCTCTATTATGTCGAGCCAAACATCCGCGCGGTCGAGCGCACACTGGGCTTGCCGACGGAAGATTTCCGGATGTGGCTGGCGCTCCATGAGACAACCCATGCCTTCGAGTTCGAGGCCCATCCCTGGGTGCGTGACCACTTCAATGGGCTGCTCGACCGGTACTTCGAGTTCCTGAACGAGGATGCGGAGCGCCTCAAGCAGGGGGGAGTCAAGGGACTTCACCTCTTCGTCGAGCGTGCCCGCAACCGGGAGGGAAGCGAAGGGAGCTGGTTGGAAGCGTTGATGACCCCTCAGCAGCGGATCCTCTTCAACCAGATGCAGGCCACGATGTGCATGGTCGAGGGCTATTCCAACCATGTCATGAACGCCGTTGGCCGCCGGCTCTTACCCACCTACGATGAGATCGCGCACAAGTTCGAGCAGCGCCAGCGCCAGCGGACGTTCGCCGAACAGCTCTTCGCCCGGCTGACCGGTCTGAACGTCAAGATGGAGCAGTACCGTCTCGGTGAGGCATTCATCAACCGTGTTGCGGACGAGCGGGGACACGCCTTTGTGCGCCGCATCTGGGACGGGCCCGAGTTCCTCCCCTCGATGGACGAGATTCGAGACCCGGCAGGCTGGATGGCGCGGATTGATGCCGGTGAAACCGCGTCACCGCAGTTGCAGGCAGTCTCCCCACCGTTTCTCAGTCAGGGTGACATCGCTGCCGACGTCGGTTCTCCCGCGTAGTCGACCCCCCGAACCAGGTCGCGAGATACCATGCCCAGATATCGGGCATGGCATCACTCACCCCGTGCCGTCTTTCTTTCGCGGATGGACGACACATCCGCGTCACCCGATGCCGGGGGACAAGCTCACTCTCGGATCGTCGCAGCACCGGGATCGTGTCGAGGACACGCGGAGCTAATGGCGGAAGTGCCGGCTCCCGGTGAAGATCATCGCCATGCCGGCGGCGTTTGCCGCCACCGTGACCTCGTCGTCACGAATCGAGCCGCCCGGCTGTATAACCGCCGAGACGCCCGCCGCTGCGGCCGCATCGACGCCGTCGCGAAATGGGAAGAAGGCGTCGCCAGCCAGCACGGACCCGAGAGCGCGCTCCCCCGCCTTCCGGACCGCAATGGCGACGCTCTCCAGGCGATTGGGCTGGCCGCTACCCACCCCGGTTACAGCACGGTCCTGAGCCAGGACAATCGCGTTCGATTTGACATGGCGGACCACCTCCCAGGCGAACTCAAGGTCGCGCCATTCCGGGTCAGTCGGGAAACGGTCGGTCACGACGCGCCAGCTGGTGAGATCGTCTCGGGCAAAATCTGGCTCCTGGACGAGCAGTCCGCCCTGAATCGGTCTCAGGTCCCATAGCGCCGGTTCGGCGGTCATCTCTGGATCAAGTTGGAGCAGTCGAAGCTGCTTCTTCCGCTGGAGTAGATCGAGCGCGCCGTGTGTGAACGCTGGCGCGATCACGACCTCGACGAAGAGATCGGCCAGCAGGTGAGTCGTCTCGTCATCGACCGGGCGATTGAGGGCGACGACGCCGCCGAACGCCGACACGGGATCGCCAGCCAGGGCCGCCGCGAACGCCTCGGACAGAGAATCCCGGCTCGCCAGCCCGCAGGGGATGGTGTGCTTAATAATCGCGGCCGTCGGGTCAGCAAAGGCGTGGATCGCACTCCAGGCCGCATCGGCGTCGAGCAGGTTATTGAACGACAACTCCTTGCCACCGAGCTGGGTGGCGTCGAGCACACCGCTTGCTGGCGGTCCGCCACTCAAGCGCGTATAAGCGGCGGCGCGTTGGGACGGGTTCTCTCCATAGCGCAGGTCGAATCGTTTCCGGCCGGCGACACTCCACTCCATGGGAAATGCTGCCTCGGGTCCACGCAGGTACTCCGCGACAACGGCGTCGTAGGCCGAGACATGAGCGAACGCCTTTGCGGCAAGCTCCCGTCGTGTGGTCTCGGCCATGGCTCCGCCGTGCAGCGCATCGAGCAGTGAACCGTAATCGGCGGCATCGGTGATCACGATGACATCGCGATAATTCTTCGCGGCGGCACGGATCATCGCCGGTCCACCAATGTCGATCTGCTCGATTGCGTCGGCCAGCGTCACGTCAGGTCGCGCGATGGTTGCGGCAAAGGGATAGAGGTTGGCTATCAGAAGGTCGACCGGAACGATATCGTGGCTGGCCAGCGCCGCGACGTGGGCGGGATCGTCGCGACGGGCGAGCAGTCCACCATGGACCGCCGGGTGCAGCGTCTTAACCCGTCCATCGAGGAACTCTGGAAAACCGGTGACCTCGGAGACGGAGGTAACGGGCAGACCGGCGGCGCTGAGGGCGGCCAGGGTACCGCCGGTCGAGACCAGCTCAAAATCGAGATCCGTGAGCTGGCTCGCAAGCTCCACAATTCCACTCTTGTCATAGACACTCAAAAGCGCCCGCATCGCTGGCGGCGACCTTTCCGCTACCGAGCCGGTGACTGTACGTTCAGGAGCGGATGATAGCAGACGGTCGCGGTCCAACCGAGCTGCCTCTGGCCCAGTCGTTCACTCAGCGGGGCGAAACGCGGTAGATGACGCCGGTCGGCTCGGTTCCGACGAGCGACCCGGTGCCGGTCATGTCGGCCAGATAAAGCGCATCGTGAGTGGCAAGAAGGCCATCGAGGTGTCCGATCAGTGGTTCGTCGTTGCTGACGACGTGGGTCACCACTCCGGTCTCCCGGTCGACATAGGCGACCGGGTTCTCTTCATTCGCCTCACCGACCTCGTCCCATTGCCCATGAAAGCCAACGAAGACGCCGTCGTCGAGCCGATTTGGAAAGCTGCGGGGCGAGAGCGCAATATCGGCCGCACCCTCATTCTCCGATCCGCCGGTCGGTCCAAACGCGACGATGGGCGCGGTCGAGTCCCGTCCGATCGCCTCGCCCGATCGGTAGTCGATATAGCTGTCGGGAAACCCGAAATCTTCGACATCGCCGCCGATGGCGTCCGCCGGCAGATAATTCAGCTCGTCGGCACTCAATGCCTCGATCCGATTGTCCGGCGTGTCGATGCCATTGTCCTCGAACCAGAGATCCCCGGTACGCTCGTCGATCGCCAACCCCGCGGCGTTCCGCAGACCACGAGCGATCTGCTGCGGCGCCGACCCGGTCAACACCCCGTTCTCGTCCTCGATGTGAACGCGGTAGATCGATGCGTCCATCAACGTTCCGGTGGTGAGCCCGCTCACCTCAGCCACGCCCCCGACCGCATCGTTCGCGATTGAACCGACATTGAAGTACAGATCGTATCGGCCCGGCTCGTCAGCGATCTCGGTCGCCGCGATGCCGTAGGTGCCATGGTCCATCTGCTCGGCATAGCTGAACAGCAGGGACCCAAGCGGCTCGAGCGGCGCGTCCGCCGTGGCACCGAGCCGGAGGATGCTGATCCGAGCGTCACCGGGCAGCGTGTCCACCGCAAAGACCAGATCCCCGGCTACCCGGACCGCGCTCATGGCGCCGGGCAGACCGGCCGCGACCGACAGCGGCGGACCATCGGCGACACCGTCACCGTCGTCGTCGATGAGACGCACGATTGCGCCGGTTGAGCCGAAATAGGACCCGTCGGTTGGCTCATTGATCCCGACGAGCAGCGACCCGTCCGGCAGCTCCGCGAGACCATAGGGGTACGGGAGCTCGCTCGCGAAGACGGTGACGTGAAACGTGTCAGAGGCCGTCAGCCCACCGCCGAAGGTGAATGGCGCCTCCTGGGCCAGCACGCCGCAGACCGTTGATCCAGCAAGAGCCATGACCACGGCCGACACCAGCAGACGACCCTTCCCCAATCCGCGCCCTGTCAGCCCGCTCCTTGCTGGACGCTGCACGTCGTTCACTGTCACTCCTATCACGGAATCATGTCTCGGGTCCGCCACGCCGCTGCAGCGTCAGCTCGGCGATGCGAACACTCGCCGCGTCCACCATCCGACCATCGATCGAGATAGCGCCCCGGCCGTCTGCAAGCGAGCGACGGTAGGCATCGATCACCCGGCGCGCCCACGCGATCTCCGCTTCTGTGGGTAAAAATAGCTCGTTAACGGTGCCGATCTGGGCCGGATGAATACACCATTTCCCATCGAACCCGAGTGCTCGGGCTGTCTCGCTCGCCTCTCGCAACCCCGGTTCATCGCGAAAATCGCCGAACGGGCCATCGACCACCCGAACTCCCGCCGCGCGTGCGGCGAGGACGAGATGCTGCATGACACCATGCAATCGATGACCGGGATACGGGATCGTGTCCCGGTCGAATGCGCCGACGGCTGACATCGGCATGCCGATTGACGCGGCGAAGTCACCCGGTCCGAAGACGATCGCGTCGATCCGGTCGTCCGCGGCCGCGATCCGCTCGGCTGCCAGCACGCCTGCAGCCGACTCGATCTGCACCTCGATCCCGATTCGCCGGCCGAGACCGGTCGCCGCTTCGATCTGTGAGAGCAGAGTAGCGACCGTGGAGACATCCTCAGGGCGCTCGACCTTCGGCACCAGCACCAGGTCGAGGTGCTCCCCCGCCGCCTCGACGATATCGATGAGGTCCCGGTAGAACCAGGGTGTCGTCAGCGCATTGACCCGATACATCCGTGGCTTTGCACCCCACGGCAGGTTGCGGAGGGCGCGAATCACCTCTTGCCGCGCCTCTGCTTTCTCAGACGGCGCGACGGCGTCTTCCAGGTCGAGAAAGATCATGTCGGCGGCCGACGCAACCGCCTTCTCGATCATCCGACGGTTCGACGCGGGAACCGCGAGCACGCTTCGGCTCGGACGCACCACCCTGGAAATCACTGTCACACCTCGCCCCGGGGCGAAAAGGGCGCGAGCAACGGGTCGACTCGACCAGAAACGATCGAGGTGGCGACCAACTCCGCGGTCGCGGGCCCCTCCTTCGCTCCGGTCCGAAAGTGACCCGCGGCAACCCATAGCCCCTCGACGCCCGGGACCGGCCCGATCAACGGTTCTCCACCATCGGTGCCGGGCCGCAAGCCCGTCCAGCTTTCGACCAACTCGCCCGCGAGGAGGGACGGACAGATGGTCCGCGTCAATTCCAGGAGCCAGGCAACGCCGTCACCGGTGACGCGGCGGTCGAAGCCCGCGTCTTCCTCGGTCGCCGCAACAATCGTCGTCCCGTCCACGCGCGGTCGCGCGTAACCGCCGTGACCAGCAAGAACGTGCTTCGGACCGAGCGGCGATCGGAACGCCACCAACTGCCCCTTGACGGGCTTTGTCGGCAGGTGCACACCCACGGTGTCACCGAGCAACCGCGTCCAGGCGCCAGTCGCCAGGATCACGATATCGGCTGAGATGGTCCGATCGGCCAATCGGACGCCGGTAACAGTCCGTTCACGCTGCTCAATCGCCGCAACCGGCGTCTCGGCCAGGATGGTAGCGCCCAGCGCCGAAGCCGCCATTGCCAGCGCCTGGGTCAGACGGTAGAGCGAGAGTGACCCGACACCAGGGATGTACCAGGCAGCCCGCAGGTCAGGTGGCAGTGCCGGTTCCCGTGACCGGGCCGACTGCAGGTCAAGCTCCTCGATCGCGAAACCCTGTGACCGTTGCCACTCCGCTCGTGCCCGCTCCTCTGTCGCGTGTACGTCGTCGACGGCGACGATAATTTCGCCGGGCCGCCGGTACTCAACGGAGATACCGGTGCGTTCCTCGATCTCCTCGACGAGACCGGGGTACCGTTTCAGGCTGCGGCGTGAGATCTCGACCCGCTCTGGCCGCATGTTCGGACGGTTCGGCAGGGAGATAATGCCTGCCGACGCCCAGGATGCTTCTCGCCCGATCGGTCCTCGTTCGATCAGCGTCACGGTCGTCCCGCGCCGGGCGAGTTCATAGGCGGTGGCACAGCCAATGATGCCGCCTCCGACGATCACGATCTCACTGCTCTGCCGTTGCACCTCCAAACCCTCCCGCACCGGCGGCCTCGTCCCGCCGTCACGACATCGCCGCGTCCGCCTCGTCGCCCCTGGCCCTCGCCTGTGCAGTCGCCCGGAGCATACGAACGCGGCGGGCGGCGGTCAAATTGGGCGTTCACTCGCGGCCGGAGGATGCTACGATCAATGCCTTGTCCGCTGGCTCCTCGCGAAAGGACGCTGCTCGTGTACGTCGTCGCTGCTCGCTACTACACCAGGGAAGGTCAGGACGACGAGGTCGCGCGCATCCTGCGGATCATGGGACCGCTGGCCAATGCGGAGCCGGGCTGCGTTCTCTACATCGTCAACCGCTCTGTCGACGACCCGCGCCGCTTCCTCCTCTACGAGCAGTACCGGGATGAGGCCGCCTTTCGCGCGCATACCGAGACAGAGGCATTCAAGGAGCACATTCTCGGTTCCGCCGTCCCGCTGCTCGAAAGCCGGGAGCGAGATTTTTACACCACGCTCGATACCGACTAATCCGGGCACCCGCCCGCCAATCGATGACGTGCGTTAGGTGGGATCACTCGCGCCGTCGTGTGCCGGAGGGCCAGACCAGGCGCCGACACGGCACGCAGCCATCCCCGAAGCACGGTCGCAGCGCCGGCCATCGGAGCCGTTCGCCGAAGCGGGCAGAGGGGCGTCACCGTGTTTCGCTCATCATGTCGCTGTCCCCTTTGGACGGCAGGTCATGAAACAGCGGAAGGTCGCCGGGACTGGTGGTCGAGCGCGGAGTGTCATCGAGCTCGACCAGCAAGGCCGCCTGGCTCCATGCCTGCTCCTCGTGGTAGGCAAACCGCGCGAACCGCTCCACGCTCGCTCGTCCCGCCGGACTTAGCTCTCGAATCATCGCGAGGATGCGGCGCTCGGCGAGCCGCTGGCCATCCTCGCCACCGGCAGGGCCGAGCATGCCGGCCGCCCGAAACAGGTCGAGACGGGTTGCGCCGATAGCGGTCGCCAGCCGGTCGATGGTCGTAACGCTCGGCCGTGCGCCGCGACCTCGCTCGATATCGCCGAGGTAGGACCGGCTGACTCCCGCTCGTTCCGCAAGGACCCGCTGGGTCAGGTTTTGGGCCACTCGTTCCTGTCGCAGCCACTGACCGAGGGCCAGCACATCTCTCCCCTGGGGGAGATCTTCCCTGGAAGCGTCAGTGGCCATGACCAGCACTCCTCCACTGTCCCTGCATCCGTCGAGCGCCATCCCCATAATCTCCAGCCCCCTTATACCGCATGGAGAATGCTCATCCGGACCCCGCCGATTGAGGTCCATGGTTCTCCGGCCGTGGACAGAGCCTGAGTCTCAGCATGCCCACATCCGCCGAGCAGAGGCGCTGCAGGACACCGCCATGACGATCGCTCATCGCGCCGACGGGTGCCAGCGCGTCTTGCGGCAGACGGTGCACCATGCGACCATCGAGAGGGTCCGCTATTAGGGGAGATGACGGTGCAGGAACGACTGCTACTCAATGCTCGCGTCCACACCATGGATGGATCGCAAGAGGCCGCCACCGCGGTTGGTATCGCGGGGGATCGCATCGGGTTCGTCGGAGACATCGCTGGAGTGCGGGAGTGGGCGCATGCTGGCGCCGAGGAAGTGGACCTCGGGGGCGCGTGCCTGCTCCCAGGATTCGTCGAAGCCCACAACCACATGATTGCCTTCGGGCTCGGCCTGAGCAAGGTCGACGTTCGCCCGGAAATCGCTCCGAACATGGCAGCTCTGGTGGCGGCCGTCGCCGGCCGCGCCAGAATGACACTACCCGGCGAGTGGGTTGAGGCGAGCGGTTACGACCACAACCGGCTCGCCGAGGGCCGGCATCCGACCCGGCACGACCTTGATGCCGCCGCTCCCAATCATCCTGTCGTGGTCGTCAACGGTTCAGGACACATGAGCGTCGTC
>JAABUN010002600.1_pt1 | contig 31268 bp, 26 predicted proteins | sample 5559311 | NCBI WGS metagenome assembly JAABUN01 (sample SAMN10711877, study PRJNA513370) | rock metagenome | isolation source: Antarctica rocks | place: Antarctica: Victoria Land, Siegfried Peak sud | reverse complement strand
ATTGTCAAAGAACGAGAAGAATCGGAAATCAAAATCGAGTGGCAGTTTTCCATCAATCAGGCACGAGAGAAGCTAAACCGTCATTACGAAAACGTCATTCAAAAAACTTAGATTACAAAGCACTAGCTAAAGCTAGCGGCAATTTATAGATATTCTTGTTCTACTCTTGATTCACATAGTAAATAGTGAATAGTTTTTTCTATTTACTATTCACTAAATCGGCACGCTCGTTTTCTGTAAAATATCGTGCAAAACTTGCTCGGCTTCAAAGCTGCGGCGTTTCGGGTTCGTGTTGCGCGTGTTGACGATGAGGCGATGCGCAAAGACGGGCATAACGAGGCGTTTGATGTCGTCGGCGATGCAGTATTCGCGCCCTTCGATTAACGCAAGAGCCTGCGCCGAGCGGAAAAGTGCGAGCGTTCCGCGCGGGCTGATGCCGAGTTCGAGCGCGTCGCTTGAGCGCGTCTGCCCGACGATATTTAAGAGATAATCGACGAGCGCGTCGTCAACGCGAACTTTCGCCGCTTGCCGCTGCAAATCTAAAATGTCTTTTTCCGTCATCACGGCGCGCACGAATTCGAGCGGATTAATCCGTTCGCGGTCGCGCAGAATTTCGCGCTCGTCCGCTTTGTTCGGATAACCGACGTGAAGGCGCAGCATAAAACGGTCAAGCTGTGATTCGGGCAGCGGATAAGTTCCGTGATGTTCAGCCGGATTTTGCGTGGCGACGACGATAAACGGCTGCGGCAGTTTGCGCGACGCGCCTTCAATCGTGATTTGTTCTTCGCTCATCGCTTCGAGCAGCGCGCTCTGCGTTTTCGGCGTCGCACGATTTATCTCGTCGGCAAGCACGATATTGGCGAAAATCGGTCCCGGTTTCCAATCAAAATCGCTCGTCTGCTGGTTGAAAATCGAAAGCCCGATAACGTCGGACGGCAGCAAATCCGACGTAAATTGAATTCGCTGAAACGATAAATCGAGCGAGCGCGCAAGAGCGTTGGCGAGCGTCGTTTTGCCGATTCCGGGAACGTCTTCGATAAGCAGATGACCTTTGGCGAGCAGCGCGACGAGCGCAAATTTGACGGTTTCCGATTTGCCTTTGATAACCGTTTCAATCGCCGCCTGAAGTCGGCTGATTTTCTCGCGCGCATTAAATTCTTCGCGCGGCGCTGTCTGCTGTTGCGTCGTCGTTTCCGTTTCGTTGACAATCCAATCTCTCATTATTGTTTTCCCGTCGCACCGGCTCAAATCCATTCTACAAAATTTAGCCGCCCGTCTGCACGATAAAAATAAAATCCCGCGTGTTTCTTCAGATGTCGAAACCGGGTGAAAGTTCTCATAAATGTTTTCGCGCCGGTTGCAAAAGGCGTGCAAAACGGCATAAAATTTTGAAACTTCTACGGTTTATTTTCGTGAAACAAACGCGAGGAGACAATTTTTAATTTTATGAAAAATCTACGTCGAAACTTTCAAAACCAGCGGGGATTTACCCTTATCGAGCTGATGATTGTGATTGCTATTATCGCAATTTTAATCGCTATCGGCATTCCGGGTTATCAGGCAATGATTAGGTCTGGAAACGAAACGTCAGCCATTCAATCTATCCAAAATATAAAATCGCTGCAGGTCAGCTACGCCGCTAAACATCAGGGAAAATTCGCGCCGTCGTTTGACGAATTGAGAAAATCGGTTGACTTGGACGAAAGATTTTCCGGCGAATCTCCTGTCGTCAACGGATATGTCTTTAAAATGACGGCAAACGAATCTTCCGGCTCGACGCCCGCCAAATACTCGATTAACGCCGACCCGCAAACCGGACAGGGAACGCGCCATTTTTATTTCGACTCGATGCTCGGCACGACAAAATCGACCGAAGAAGAGCGCGCGGCAACCGACAAAGACCCGTCGATTTAATTTTTTTGAGATTTGTTATTTGTTTGAAAAAATCAATTTTACTTGATTCATTCAGCCGCGCATCATTCGCCTATTCGGATGCACGCGCGGCTGAATCGTTTAGATTTTTTGAAACGGAAAAGCCAACCGATTCGGCTATTTTATCCTGCACAAGCTAACCGTTTGTCGGCAAAAATTTCGGTTCTTGCCGCATCCGCGTCATTTGCTCGAAGGCGTAAGCAAATTTTATTAACTGCGGCTCGGAAAATGCACCGCCGAAAAACGCAACGCCCGCCGGAAGCCCGTCGATAAAACCGGCGGGAACTGTTATATACGGATAACCGGCAACCGCCGCGAGCGACCAGGTGCTTCCAACTGTTGGCGAAAAAATCGCGTCGAGTTTATTTTTTCCGATTACCGCGTCGATGCCGTTAGCTTGCGTCGCTGTTTTCAAACGCTGTAACGATTGAAGATAACCGCCGTCATTCAAATCTCCTCTTTTCTCGGACGCGAGAAAAATTTCCTGTCCGAAAAGCGGCATCTCTTTTTCTTTATTGTCTTCGTTAAATTTTATTAAACCGGCGAGCGTTTTATACGGCGAATTTCTCCGCGCCAGATATTCGTTTAAACCGGCTTTGAATTCAAACTGCAAAACTTTCGTCTCGTCGTCGCCGAAATTAGCGATTGTCGGAAAGGAAACGTCAATCAAAGTCGCACCGCCGTTTTTCAAAACTTGCAGATGCGGCTCGACGACGGCTTTGATTTTCGCGTTATTGTCAAAGTATTGCCGCGCCACACCGATTCGCGCGCCGCGCAAACCGTTTTTGTCCAAAAACTTGGTGTAATCTTTTTTGCCGTTCGCCGCTTGCGCCGTAATCGAATCCGTTTTGTCCGCGCCGACAAGAACGCCGAGCAGAATCGCCCCGTCCTCAACCGTGCGCGTCATCGTCCCGGCTGTGTCCTGACTGTGCGAAATCGGAATCACGCCTGAACGCGAAATCAAACCGAGCGTCGGCTTGATACCGACCAACCCGCATCTAACTGACGGACAAATTATCGAGCCGTTGGTTTCCGTGCCGACACCGATTGCCGCCAGATTTGCCGAAATCGCCGCGCCCGTTCCGGCGCTCGAACCGCACGGATTTTTGTCTAAAACGTATGGATTATTCGTCTGCCCGCCGCGCCCGCTCCAGCCGCTGATTGATTTTGTCGAGCGAAAATTCGCCCATTCCGACAAATTCGCCTTACCCAAAATCACCGCGCCCGCTTTCCGAAGCTGCTGGACGAGAAACGCATCGTGTTTCGGCGTCGGCGCATTTACGAGCGCAAGACTTCCGGCAGTGGTTTTCATCTTGTCCGCCGTATCGATATTGTCTTTTATCAAAACCGGAATCCCGTGCAGCGCGCCGCGCATTTTTCCCCTTTTGCGCTCTTTGTCGAGCCGGTCGGCGATGGCGAGCGCGTCCGGGTTGATTTCGATTACCGAATGAATTTTCGGGTCAATTTCCCTGATGCGCGCCAGATATTTTTCGACGAGTTTCCGCGAAGAAAGCTCGCCCGATTTCATTTTCCGCTGAAGCTCGCCGACAGTAATCTCGTTTAATTCCGCGCTCGTCTCGATTAAATTAAGTCGCGCTCCTTCTGCTTTCAGTCCTTTCATAAGACTTAAAGAAACGGTAACGCCCGCCGCGCTCCGTTGAAGAAACTCACGGCGACTTTGTTTTTCATTTTTCATAATTTTTCGTAAACGCAGCAAAATTTGTTAACGGTTTTCGTAAATTATAGACTTGAAATTCTCAACCTGTAAATTTGAACCGACGAAAAATAATTTAATGAAATAACCGCGACTGCGGATTATCGAAGCGAAGAAAATTCCGCCGCGCAAAATCTCCTTTTGAATTTTTACTTTTGCAAATTTTCACCGCTTGGCAAAAACACCAAAAACGGAGTATCTTTTTAAAGAGAATATCGGCATTAATAAAACTTTAAAATTCAAATATTCGCCCGCTTAGCTCAGTGGTAGAGCGTTCGCTTCACACGCGAAAAGTCAGCAGTTCAAATCTGTTAGCGGGCATTGAAGATAAAAAAAGCGTTCTGAAAATTTTCAGAACGCTTTTTTTATTTATATTTTAACCCGCTTCGACTTTAGACAAAACTTATTTTAATCGTATTTTTCAAATCGAAAATAAAAGCCTGCGGTTTTTTTCCGCGATTGTCGTTCTCCCGTTCGTCTTTTTTTTTATCGTCTTTCGATTTGTCTTTCGGAACGATGGGAATAACCGGCGGATTTTTCTTTGTCGATTTCTTTCCGTCGCGCTCTTGCTGCTGCTGCGCCGACGCCGACAGCGAAATACAGAAGACAAAAGCGACTGTCAGTAATAATTTTTTTACGGTTTTCATTGCGATTTTCCTCTTTCCTTTGTCAATCTGAGGCATCGGGGAAAGACAAAACATTTGCCGTTTTTCCTTAATGCAAAATCAATGCCATAGAGATTTCCCAAATCAAACTTTCAAATATATTATTAAAAAGCCGACTGTTACAGACTTTGATACATTTTCAGGCTTTGGCGTTTTCCCCAAAATTTATACCAAATCGTAAATCGCCTGACGATTTGCGAGAAATTTTCCGGCTTGCATCTCAGAGTCAGGTCAAACTGACGGGCGATTTGGCAAAAACACGGGCAAAAAGATTATACTTTATTTTGATGCCCGACAAAATAGATTTCATCTACACACAGCCCGTCGAGCGCTTTCTCGTCGTTCTCGCCACGCTCTGCGTTGTATCGGTAAATTACTTAGCCGCAAACGGTTACGTCAACGGCACAACGCCGCAGCAAGTTTCTGACAAATATCCTTCGCTGCTCACGCCTGCCGGTTACGCTTTTTCGATTTGGGGTTTGATTTATATCGGTTTAGTCGTTTTCAGCATATATCAGGCGCTGCCGTCACAAGCGAAAAACGAGCGTTTTAAAGGCATTCGCGTGCTTTACATTATAAATTGCGCGGCAAATTGCACGTGGATTTTTCTGTGGCATCACGAACAAATTTGGGCGTCGCTGACGTTGATTTTCGTTCTACTCGCCACGCTTGTTTTAATAAATTCGCGGCTGCAAAACAAACGCGACGCGGCGGAAACCTGGGCGGCGCGCGTGCCGTTCGGTCTTTATTTCGGTTGGGCGACGGTTGCGACCGTTTTAAATTTCACGCTGGCGCTAATTTCTTCAGGCGTCAAAACTTCGGCTTCGAGCGCGCGAATTTTGGCGTCGGTTCTGGTTGTAGCCATAACGATTTTGGGCGTCGTCGTGCGCCTGAAACTTTCAAGCGCCGCGTATGCTCTGGCAATCGCGTGGGCTTTAACGGCAATTGCCGTCAAGCACGGCGGCGAAACGGCGCTCGTCTTCTGCACCGCGTTCGGCGTCATCGCCCTTCTGGTTGCGGCGATTTTTCCTTTGTCTCAAACCGCGAAAACAAACCAATGAACACGGGCAAAATCTGCGTTTCGGTGGGCGCCGAAACCGCCGGCGAATTTGTTGAAAACATCGAACGCGCGGTGGAAATTGCCGATGTCGTCGAACTGCGTTTCGATTGCCTGAAAGAAAGCGAACTTGATTCGGCTTTGCGCAAATTTTCAATTCTCGACGCCGAAAAACCATTTATCATTACGTTTCGCCCGCGCGAGCAGGGCGGGCGACGCGAAATAAGTTTCGGCGAGCGTGTTAAATTTTGGCAAGCGTTTTTCCATAAAAACAAACGTAAAAATATATACGTCGATTTTGAATTTGATTTGCAGACGGTTTTCAATCTTAAAACAACCGAATCAATCGTCTCGTTTCACGATTTTTCAGGCGTGTCCGAAAATTTATCGACAGTTTTTGAAATTCTAAAAATAACAAACGCCGAGATTTTAAAAATCGCCGCGCGCGCCGACGATATAACCGACGCGCTCGCCGTCTGGAAACTGCTCGACGGCGCGCGCGCCGAAAACAAAAAACTCGTTCCGATTGCGATGGGCGAAGCCGGAAAATGGACGCGCATTTTGGGTTTGGCATACGGCGCGCCGCTCGCTTACGCCGCGCTCGATGTAGGCTCGGAAACCGCCGCCGGACAACTGACGATTGCCGAAATGATTGACGTTTATCGCGTCAAACAGTTAAACGAACAAACGGAAATTTACGGCGTCGTCGGCAATCCGATCGCGCAGTCGCTGTCGCCTCTTATGCACAACGCCGCTTTCAAATTTTATGATTTGAACGCCGTTTATATTCCGTTTGAAGTAAAAAACCTGAATGATTTCGTCAGGCGAATGGTGGAAAAACCGACGTGCGAACTCGATTGGAATCTGCGCGGTTTTTCCGTAACGATGCCGCACAAACAAGCAATCGTCGAGCATCTGGACGAAACGGACGACGCGGCGCGGGCAATCGGCGCGGTCAACACGGTCAAAATCGCGGACGGAAAACTTTGCGGATTTAACACCGACGCAGACGGTTTTATCGCGCCCTTGCGAAACGCTTACGGCGATTTGCGCGGCGCGCGAGTCGCGCTTTTAGGCAGCGGCGGCGCGGCGCGCGCGTGCATTTACGCGCTGAAAAATGAAGACGCAAACATCACGATTTTCGCGCGAAATTTGAAAAAAGCGGAAAGGTTAGCCGCCGATTTCGACGTTTTAATAAACGCCACGCCTCTTGGAACAAAAGGCGCATTTGAAAATGAAACGCCCGCGATTGCCGCGCAAATCGAAAACGTGAAATTAGTTTATGATTTAATTTACAATCCGTTTGAAACGAAATTGATGAGCGAAGCACGCAAGAAAAGCGTGCCGACAGTCGGCGGTTTGGCGATGCTCGTCGCGCAGGGCGCAAAACAGTTTGAAATCTGGACGGAAAAAGCCGCGCCGCTGCGGGAAATGAGCCGCGCGGCTTTGCGGAAAGTCAAAAACCAAAAACAGTAATTATCGAAAACGATTATTTTGTTCAGAAATGTAAAATCAAGTATGCAGAATTTACGCGGCGTCATTCTGTAATACTGCATTTTTCATTCTTAATTTTGTTGCGGAAAATTCATTTCAGCTTTTGCGCAAGTATTAAAAAATATAAAATTGAACAGATAAAATTTAATCTCGAATTTATGAACGAGCGTTACAGCCGACAAATTCTATTCGGCGAAATCGGCGTCGAAGGACAAAAAAAATTATTGAATTCGCGCGTGCTGCTCGTCGGTTGCGGCGCGCTTGGCGCATCGCACGCCGAAATGCTGGCGCGTGCCGGCGTCGGAAAAATCAGAATTGTCGACCGCGATTTCGTCGAATTTACCAATTTGCAAAGACAGACGCTTTACAATGAAGCGGACGCCGAACAAAGACTTCCGAAAGCGATTGCGGCGCGAAAACGCATCGCGGAAATAAATTCGGAAATCGATGTCGAAGCGATTGTCGCCGATATTAACCGCTCGAACGTCGAAAGTTTTATCAAAGACTGCGATTTGATTTTGGACGGCACGGACAATTTCCAGACGCGATATTTGCTGAACGACGCTTGCGTCAAGCACGAAAAAACGTGGATTTACGGCGCGGCGGTTTCCGCATACGGCGCGACGATGACGATTATCCCGAAAAAAATGCCGTGTCTGCGCTGCATTTTCGATGTGATGCCGGACGCCGGAAGCGCGCCGACGTGCGACACTTCCGGCGTGATTATGCCGATTATTTTCAGCGTCGCCGCCGTTCAAGTTGTCGAGGCATTGAAGATTTTAACGGGAAATTTCGGCGCGCTGCACCGAAGTTTGATGCAGATTGATGTTTGGCAAAACGATTGGCGCAAAATAAAACTTTCCGCGCCGAACGCCGACTGCGAAACGTGCGCGCGCGGAAATTTCGAGTTTCTCGACAGCGAAAACCGAGAGCTTTCAACGACTTTGTGCGGACGCGACGCCGTTCAGATTTTGCCGCAGAAAAACTCCGAGCAGATAGATTTGAAACGGCTTGCCGGGCGTTTGAAAAATATCGCGGACGTGAAACAAAATGAATATTTGATTCGGTTAAACGTCGATGATTGCGAACTAACGATTTTTCAAGACGCGCGCGCCATCGTTCGCGGCACGGAGGACGCGGCGAAAGCGCGCACGATTTACGCAAAATATGTAGGAAGTTAAACAAACGCGAAATCGTGGAACGCCGTTAAGATAATGCCGCATAAACTCGCGGCGCGTTCAAACAAAGTCTAAATTATCGTTTAAGTTTTCACGCCGCTCGCGTTTCATTCGCCGTCAAGATGTCAGCGTTCCTTTAATTTTTATCCTCAAAAACCTTCGGCTCGACAAGAATCGTTTTAAAGCTCGACAAGCTAACCAGACCGAACGCCGCGCCTTTCGGTTTGCCGACGAATTTTTTCGGCGTGTAATGAACGGCGACTTTTGCCTGAGATTTCGCCTGACTGAAAAACGCGGCGATTTGCGCGGCTTCGAGCAGAGTTTTCTGCGGGATTTCCTGTCGATTCGGGTTGCGGACGACGACGTGCGAGCCGGGATAATCCGCCGCGTGCAGCCATAAATCGAGCGATTTCGCCACGCGAAAAGTTAAAAAATCGTTGTCCTTTGCCGCTTTTCCAACCAAGATTTCAAAACCGTCGGAAGAAGCGTAACGACGCGCGCCGCCGAAATTTTCCGTCGCTCTTTCCTTGATTTTGACGGCGAGTTTTTCCGGTTCGGCGTCGGAAAATTCGATTAAAACATTTTCGTCCCGTTCTTCGACGGCGCGGTCAAAACGTTCTTTTTGCTCTTTTAGATTGTCAAGCTCGGTTTCCGACGCGCTCAGGCGTTTTGAAATTTCCTCGCGGGCGTTACGCGCTTTGGTGTAGCGTTTGAAAAATTTTTCCGCCGCTTCGGTTATCGAAACGTTTTCTTCGACAATGATTTCAATCGTCGGCGCGTTTTCGTCGTAAAAATCAGTAACGAAAACTTTATCGCCCGCGCGCCGCGCCGTCGCTAAATTCGCCAGAAGCAAATCGCCCGAGCGTTTCCAAGTCTGCGCGTCGCCGTGATTTGCCAAATCCGCGCCTAATTTATCAATTAGTTTTTCGCGCTTTTTTATCGTTTGTTTTAATTTATTTTGCGCCGCCTGCGCGCGCGCTTTGAAAACCTGCTCGGCTTCCCGTTCGGCAAAATCCGCGTCGAGCGATTCGGACAAAGTTTCAAATTCGCCTTGCGGAAAAACCTCATCTATATTTTTTCTTCTTTCCCCGTCAGATGTCGGCGGCGCGTATTTGTGAGCGATTTCCTGCCCGTCGCCGTGCGTTTCGCGGGCGCGTTCGATGATGAAATCGTTTGCGTCGAGCAGAAAAAGATTTGCCGAGCGTCCGGTCAACTGCGCGACGAGCGCGTAATTTTCCGCCGTGCCGAGTTCGTCGCGTGCATTGAAACGAAAAATCAGAACTCGCTCGTTTTCTATTTTTTCAATCGTCTGCAAAACGGCGTTCGCCAGTCTTTTTCGCAAAAACGAAACGAACGACGATTGATTTGTCGATTGTTTTTCCAAATCGCGCAGGCGGCGCGTTATCAAATAAACGCGCGGCGCGGACGGCTCGGCGCTGACAAACAGATATTTTGAATCGGGCAGGCGAAAATCAAACGCAAAGCGCAGGCGCGCGAGGAGAAAAATTTTGCCGAACCTCTGCCCAATTAAAACAGGCGCGAGTTCGGCGCGGATTTTGTCTAAAGTTTTTTCGTTCACTTTGTTAGTTTCTGATTTCTAACTTCACTCGAAACTTGAAACTTGAAACCAGAAACTAATTTTCCTTGACGACGATTGTTCCCGAAATCAAATCGTGCGCGGCGCGGCGTTCGTCGTTGAACAGCAAAGTCAAAAATCCGACGCCGCCGAAGGCAAGCGAGAGCAAGTAGATGGCGGAACTGACGGCGGCTTGGTGCAGAGTCGGGTAATTTTCGCCCTCGATGTCGACCACTTCGAGCGAAAACAGTCGCATACCGAACGTGCGCCCGTAAAAACCGATTGTCGTCGTCAGGTAAATGAACATCACGATTGAGCAGGTCGCCAGAAACGCTAAAAGTCCGGTGAAGTTCAGCCAACTGTTTTCGCCGGCGAGCATAAACGGCGCGAGTAGAAGCAAACTTAAAAACGCGCCGATGATTAAATCGAAAAGCGCGGCGTTGAAACGCAGCGAAAACGGCGCGCTGTCTTCAAATTCTTCAAGATTTTCTTCGCTTTCCGCTTTCGCGTTTTCAACCGATTCGGTTGCGATTTCATTATTTACGAGCGTTTTATTTTCGACTGTTTTTTTAACTTCGATGATAGTTTCCGGCTTCGCGGTTTCCGTTTTCAGCGTTTCGATTTTCGGATTTTCAATTGTTATTTCATCAAAATTCGTCGAAGTTTTCGAGAGTGGCGCAGCCGGAAGCGCGGGCAATTTGTTTGTGTCCAAATCTCCGCTTTCCTTTTTAAGAAATGTTGTCAGCGTCAGTGTGGCAGCTATGTTTGCGGATGTCGCCGCAGGTTGCGGCTGTTCGATTGGCAGCGCGGCTTCGCCTTGTTTCGATGCGATATAAAAAGGAAAATTTTTAGTCGCGGGACGCGGCGGCGCGGCGGAAATAACCGGCTCGACACTAAATTGCTGCTGCTGTTCTTCTTCGGCGGCGAGAAATTTGCGGCGCGATTTTTCGATGCGTTCGAGCGCGCTGTTGAGCGTCGGATTTTTCCGAATCGCAACGGGCTTTTTCTCATCAATCGTTTCGATTTTCAAAGCATTTGCCGCGCCGCTTCTCGCAAACTTTGTTTGACGCGGCGCGGCGGCGGTAGAAACAACGGCGGCGCTCGCTGCTGCGGACGAGTTTTCCGACGGTGAGTTTTCGCGGTCGTGCCTTCGTCGCACAACGTTTTGCAATTGGAGACGCCATTCGGGAACGTTCGAGTTTTTGCTGTGAAACTCAACGAGCGTCGGATTAGTCGGTTTTGCCGCCAGCCCGGAAGTTGTTTGTTTTGGAGTTGCTGCGTCGTCAGCAGAAGAAATAACCGACGGCGCATCGATAACAACTTCGGAAATAACGTTTTTAATGTCGCTCGTCGTTTCTTCGGCAATCGTATTTTGCCCGTTTAATCTGGCTGATGCGGCAGATTTGACATCCATTTTCAAAGGTCTTGAAACGGAGACTTTCGGCAACAGTTCTTCGCGCACCGTATCGTGCATCATTGCGCCGCAGCTCGGACAAATCGACAAATTGAAGGCATTGTTTCTATTGCAGACAGGACAATTCATAAATTTAAAAGACGCCGAAATCAGAAAAGATTTCTGTAGGATTAAAGGGAAAATTACCGCAACGTAAAAAACAGAGCCGATGTTATCAGAAACAACTTTAACTCGTCAATAGTAAATTGAAGAAAAATAAGATATTAGGAGTTAGATTTTTACTTTCCGGTTTGTAGCTTCAGGTTTGGGCTTCTCAATTAACTTTTAAGCCTTGCAGCGCAGGACGAGCCGACGGTAAATGCACGCTCTAAAATCTAAAATTACAAAGGTTCTCTGCCGGCAAAGCCTGTTTCCAAATCGTGCCACCATTCGATTCGGTCGCCTTCGCCCAATTGCCAGCAGAGCAGCACGATGCGCCCGTCGCGCAGGCACGGAAAATCTATCAACCCGCGCGTGTAGTCTTTTAGCTGGATTCCGGCTTCGTGGAGTTCGGTCGTGATTTTGCCGACTTCGTAAAGCGCTTTTACGTAAATCGTGCCGCTTGGCATTCCGCCGCCTCCGTTGTGCTGCGCGGCGCTTGCCGCCGCTTTGACCGGCTCACGGAACGTCGCCAGAACCGCGTAATGCGCCCGTATATTTTCGAGTTTCGGGCGCACGACCACTAGCAAACGGTTGGCTTCTTCGATGGTAAAAAGTTTCATCGCTCGTCTCTGACGCGCACGAGGTCAGAAAAATTTTCGGTTTCTTCGTCGGCGTAATTTGGCTCGTAATGAATTTTATTGGTTGTTTGCGCGAAGTTTCCGTTGTTTCGCGGCGGCGCGTTCGGCGGCATTATTTCTTCGGGCGGCACAAACGACGGCACTTCGTAGCTTCCGCCCTGCGACACGTCTTTGCGGACAAGCTCGGCAATGTCGCCCAAATCGATAAAAAAATCGGCAACGTCGATAAGACGCGGCGCAGTGTTCGACCTAAAACCAGCGACTTCGACGCGGCAGCCTTTGTAAGCAACGGCGTTCAAGGCATAAACGAAATCTTCGTCGCCCGAAACCAGCACGGCGGTGTCGTATCTGCCCGCTAAAGAGAGCATATCGACGGCGATTTCGACATCGAGATTTGCCTTGCGCGTGCCGTCGTAAAAAGTTTTCAAGTCCTTCTGCACGACACGAAAACCGTTGCGCCGCATCCAGAGCAGAAAACCTTGCTGGCGTTCCGCGCCCGCGTCCACTCCCGTATAGAAAAACGCGCGCAGAAGTCTGCCGTCGCCAAGAAGCAGGCGCAGAAGTTTGTTGTAATCAACATCGAGATTGTGAAAGCGCGCGGCGTGAAAAAGATTGTTTCCGTCAATAAACACCGCGACGCGCCCGCGATGACCGAACTGCCACGACGGGTTGGTCGCCATATCAAACTGCATTTGTTTTAAACCTTCTGTAATATAAAAAAATTTTAAGATAATTTTGCAATCACTTTCGGAAAGCAACCGCAATTAAAAAATTTGTTCGATTAAACGCTTGAAAAAATTTCGAGAGTTTTATTGCAAATCAACGTATAATTTTTAGTCGCAAATAAATTTCAAATCATCCGCGATTAAATTATTTTTGAAAAAACAATGATAAAAAATTTCTGTTAAATTTGTTTCTGCTTTCCGAAAAAGGCGATTGACCGCGAACGGTAAAAAGTTATTTATAGTGTGCCTTTTCGCCCGCGAGTCGGTCAAGCGCGATTGATAACAAGCAGCGGGTTTTCGTCGCATAATTAAAATTATATGAAAAAAGCGTCTAATTTAGACGGCGAGTCGAGCGAGGAGCAATCGAAAAACCTGCCTGCGACAACGCAAAATCCGGCGTTTGCCGCCGCCGAAATGATTGTCTGCGGCAATTGCACGCGCGCCAATCCGCCGAACCGTTTCGATTGTCTTTACTGCGGCGCGGCACTTGAAATTTCCGAAGCGCAAAGCCAATCGCTTCGACCGCATTCTTCGCGCAAACTCGAAGTGTGGGAAAAGGGTTTTAACGTTATTTTATCAAATGTTTCCGAAGATTTCGGCGCGATTGATTTTGAAACAATCGCCGCGCTTCTGAAGCTCGAATCGGAAATCGTGCGATTGATAATCGCGGCGAAAACTCCGTTACCGCTGGCGCACGTTGAAACTGAAAGCGCCGCCGCAATTGTTCAAAAACGCTTGCGTTTATTGAATCTCGAAACGAAAATCGTCGCCGACGAAGATTTGAAAACAGAAAGCGCGCCGCGTCGTCTGCGCGGAATAGAATTTTACGAAGACAAGCTCGTTTTGATTTTTTTCAACGGCGATGAAATCCTAGAAATTATTTGGGAAGATTTAATGCTGATTGTTACGGGCGCGATTTTCGAGCGCCGCGTCGCAGGTGTCGAATCGCGCGGCAAGCGCGGCGGCGAAATGAAACTTCTTGAAACGAACGAAACGTCGTCGGACGAAATTTTATTCGACATTTACAGCCGCGCCGACGAAATCGGTTATCGCGTCGAGCAGAACGGTTTTGATTTTTCGTCGTGTCTTGCGGGCGCGGACAAAAGCCTGCTCGCCCGCGAAAACATTCGCCGTCTCGTCGAAATTTTGACGAAACGCGCGCCGAAATTAAAACTCGAGGAAGATTACGCGCGCGTTCGCGCTCAACTGGCAAACGTCTGGGCGGTTGACGAGCGAAGCGATGCGCAGGGCTTAAAGCGTGGGCAATTTGGTAAATTCAGCCGCGAAAATATTACGATTGTCAGCAACGCGGCGCAGTTTACGAAGTATTCGCGCCTGCAGCGATTTCTAATATGAAAAATTCAAAATTTAAAATTCGAGAAGGCGGTAGGCGGAAAACAGTAGACAGTAGACAGAAAACAGAAGTTGGAATTAGGAAGTCGGAAGATAGAAACCTGAAGTTGGAAATCGAAAGTCGAAAACCGGAAATCGGAAAAACAAACTCGCCGTCCGATGGCGTGCGTCGCGCGCCGGTGATTTACGGTGTTTTGCCCGTGTTGGAAGCGTTGCGCGCAGGCAACAGGCGTGTCGAAAAAATTTTAATCGCCGACGGCGCACACGAAAAACGGCTGCACGAAATTTTTGAACTGGCGAAGCGAAAAGGCATTCGATTTGAGAAAATTCCGCGCTCGCATTTATCGAAATTTGTAGACGAGAGCGTCAATCATCAAGGCGTCGTCGCGCTGGTCGCGGCAGCCGATTACGCAAAATTCGACGAGCTGTTCGACGAAATAACCAGCAAGGAAAATTCGCTGTGCGTGATACTGGACGGTGTAGAAGACCCGCGAAATTTGGGCGCGGTGCTGCGCTCGGTCGAAGGCGCGGGCGCGGACGGCGTTTTTATTCCCGAACGGCGCGCCGCCGGTTTGACCGAAACGGTGGCGAAATCTTCGGCGGGCGCGAGCGAATATGTTAAAGTGGCGAAAGTTTCAAACGTCAACCGTCTGATTGAAAAATTAAAAGAAAACAACGTTTGGGTCGTCGGAACGAGCGCCGACGCAAGCCTCGATTATACGGATTGGGATTGGACGCGCTCGTCCGCGCTCGTCCTCGGCGGCGAAAGCAAAGGTCTTCATCGTCTAACGGCGGAAAAATGCGACGCGCTCGTAAAAATCCCGCTGCACGGCAAAATCGAATCTCTGAACGTTTCGGTCGCCTGCGGCGTAATACTTTTTGAAGCAAACAGACAGAGGAGAAAACGGAAAATGGAAAATGGAAAATATAAGGATTGATTTTTATTTTCCATTTTCCGTTTTCCACTTTCCATTTAAAAAAGTATGTTTTGTCATAAATGCGGAACGCAAAATCCAGACGACGGCAAATTTTGCCGCGCCTGCGGAACGGATTTAGGAACAATTTCCGACGCCTTATCGAGAAAATCGAGCAATCAAATGCAGGGTTTCGGAATAATGCAGCCGATTCAACCGATTCAGTTATGGGACAAAAAAGGAAAAATTGTCAGTTGGGAAGGCGCACTCGGAACGCTTTTTATGGGCATCGCTTTTCTGATTGTTTCGCTTGTGATTGCTTTTTCCAGAACGGGAAATGATTGGTGGTTCTGGATGCTGATTCCCGCGTTTTCGATGATTGGCGGAGGAGTGGCGAAGGTTATTCAATTAAAGAAAGCTGAAAACCGGAACATATCTTTTTCATCGGTTGACGGCGCGCAGCATACTTTTGAGCCAGCCCGAAAAAACGCGAATCTGCCGCCGGCGCAAACCGACTTCATCAAACCGCAACAATCGATATACGATACGGGCGAACTGGTCACGCCGCCGAGCGTCGTCGAAGGCACAACCAAACATTTGGAAATAAACAAAGAAGGCGAAACGATGACGCTGCCGAAAAAGGATAGTTAAAGTTCGGGGCGACAGAAAATTGCTTAATATCGGAAATCGCTTTCTAAAGTTTAAAATCTATCGCTCTATATTTCCCGTTTTCACACTAACCATTCACCGTTCACAATTCACCGTTAATTCTCTTTTCTTGCCGTAACACGCGCGCTTCCGACGTTTGCGCCCGCGTCGAAAACACGCAGGCTGATTGTATATTCGCCCGTTTTTTCGAGCGGCACGTTTAGGGTGTAGCGTTCGCGCGCGCTGTCGGAAATTCCGTCGTCGGCGAACACTTCCTGCCAGTCGCCGCCGTTGACGCTGTATTCGGCGCGCGTTAAATAACTCGCCCCGTCGCTCGCTTCAAACGAAACGCGCGCGCGGTCGCCGACGGTTTGCGGCGCGCCGGTCACTGAAACGGTCGGCGGCGTGTTGTCGAAATCTACCGGCTCGCTCGTTCTTTCGCCCGAAAGCGTTAAATCAAACGGATTTGACGGCGCGTCGCTGGCGACGATTTTGAAAATGTAACGACCGTCGCTGAGCGCCGCGCTGTCGAGCGTGATGAAGTTTTCGCGCTGGTTTTCGCGCAGCCGTTTGAAATTCGCTTCGCCGACTTCGCGGAAATAAACGTCATATTCGAGCCGGTCGCCGTTGCGGTCTTCAGCCGTCCATTGCAGAGAACGCGCGCCGCGCTGATAAATTTTACGCGGCGGAACGACGGCATTGCTCGGCAAACCGAAAAGCGTCGGGTCAAGCCCGGAATTTTCGATGTTCGGGTCAAGCGGAATCGGCGGATTTGCCGCCAGCCCGACGTTGCCCGGCAGAATTTGAATCGAGAGAACTTCCGGCGCGATGTTGCGCGGCAAGTAAGAAACATTGACTTCGCTTAAAGTCGCCGTCGCGCCCGCCGAGCTTTTCAAAATCGCCCGCCATTGCAGATATTTCGCTTTTGGACTCGTGATTTGCGCGCCTTTCGCGTCCATATAGCTCGCGCTCCAGTCGCTCCACGTTTCATTTGGCTTTTCCGTATTGCCGGTTCGGGTTTGCAGCGCGACATTGTTTCCGCCCGCCGAACGCCACCAGATTCTGCCCCACGACGCGCTTGCTTTGGCGTCCAAAACAACCGATTCGTAAGTGCCTTCGGTTTCGGTTTCCGCGCCGACGCGATAAAGTTTTCCCTGATTGCTCGAAGTTGCAAAAATTTGTCTGCCTTGATTTTTTAAGGTTGAAATTTGTCCTTCGTTCGATTGCACCAGCAGCGTTTCGCGTCCGTCGTTTGTTACCGCATAAATTCTGCCTTTGTCGGAAGTTCCCAAAAGGATGCCGTTTCCGTTCGGGTTGGCGGCGATTGAAAACGCCGTAACGCCGGAAGAATTCCAAATCACGTCGCTGCCGCCGTCGGGCAAAATATGATAAACGGCGGATTTTGCCGTCGATAAGTCGTAGCGGCTTTTCTGCGGCTGTTCGGGCGGCGCGGCGGGCGTTTCGGCGGAAGTTATATTTGCCGAAACGGTTGAGCCGTCGGCGTTTGTTCCGGTTACGGAAGTCGTTTTCGACGCCGTTGCCGAATCGCTCAAAGCTAAAACGTAAATTGAATTGTCGGTTTGACTGACGGCGATGTCGTGGATTTCTCTCAAACTCGAATCGAGCAGCGCGAACGGTTTTGCGCCGTCCGTGCCGAAGCGCAGAACCAAGCCGCTCGCGTCAGTTCCGGCGTAAAGATTTCCCTGTCTGTCCGCCGCAAGCGAAATAATGTGCGTTTCGCTGCTGTCGAAAAGCAAGGAGCTTTCCGGTTTTGCATTAGCCGTTTTCACACGATAAATTTTGCCGCCGTCGCCCGTTCCGACCGCGACGCTTCCGTCGCTCAAAACCGCAAGCGACCAGATGTATTTTTCCTTCGGCTCGAAGAAAACTTCGGCGCGTCCGTCGGCGGAAATCCGATAAACACGTCCGTCGGGCGATGTTCCGGCATAGATTTCACCCGCTCGACCGATTGCTAAAGCCGCCACATTTAACTCGTTCGTATCGTAAAGTAGCGCGCCTTTGCCGTCCGCCGAGACTTTAAAAATCTTGCCGTCGCCGCCCGTTCCCAAGTAGACATTACCCGAAGCGTCCGCCGCGCTCGACCAGACGTAAGGTTGTTCGGTATTGAAAATTTGCGCGAGTTTCGGCGCGAGCGTAATCGCTCCGGTTTCCGAAATCGAAACGCCGCGCGCTTCGCCCCGCAAAACTTCGGCGCGCGTGTCAACCGTCCAAATCGCGGGTTTGGAAGCATTGGAGATGAAATGGAAAGCGGCGAAAAAAAGCAAAAGCAGAAATGATTTTTTCATTCGTTTAGAACGTGTTTGCAAAAAATAAAACACAGATATTTTGTTTTATCTGTGTTTGTTTATACGCCGACGGCGCGCGTTTGGTTTAGTTAGTTTTCAAGCGTTTTCCAATGGAAAAACTTGTTTCAGCGGTTGACGGCTTTTTCAACCGAGTCTTTTAACTGCTCGATAAGATGTGCGCTGACGCCGGTGAAGACGCCGTTTAATCTGCCTTCGCGGTCAATCAGAATGCTTTGCGGAACGCCGCCCATTTTCGTTGCTTTAGCCATATTGCCGAAAAACGTCGTGTCGGCGTAACCGAGAGTATAATTGAGATTTTTCTTTTCGGCGAACGATTTTATATTTTCCGCCGGTTCAGGTTCGCCCTCGTCGTTGCCGACGTTTAAGCCGATTATTTCAAAATCCTTGTCCTTATATTTTTCCTGCAAAGCAATCAATTCCGGCATTTCCTTCACGCACGGCGCACACCAGATTCCCCACAAATTGACGAGAACGACTTTTCCCTTTTTATCTTCGAGCTTAAAAACGTTGCCGTCAACATCCTTGATTTGCGACTGCATCAGCGCGCTCGGCGCGGGCGGAAACTCGCTGCCGCCGTCGCTTTTCGCCGCCGTTGAATTTGTATTTTCGCCCGCAGCCGTCTGCGTCGAACTCGTCGTTTTCGTGCAGGCGGCAAAGCCGGACAGTAAAAAGCTCAAGACAACGAAAACCGAAATGTTCTTTAATAAATATTTCATTAAAACCTCTTTTTATAAACCTCTTCGCAATGTGCGAACAAAAATACGATATAGAAAACATTAGCATAAAATTATTCGATTTAAAATACGGCTCTCTTTAAAACGAGAAAAGGCGTGTGAACGTTCACGCGCCTTTTCAAACGAAAAAATTTAATTGAACTTAAAAATCCCGACTTGGCTCGAACGTCTCCAAAACCCGACTTAAGTCGCCTTTGACGCCGACATCCTCGACGCTTTTCACGTCGGGTGAAAACGACGTGGCGAGCAAGGTCAAAACGTAGCCGTTTTTGACGCCGCCGCGCTGTGCGGGAACGAACAGGCGTCTACCCCACAGTTTAATATCTTCGCCTTTCGCGGTTTTGCCCGCGCCGACGAAATTAAATTCGTAAGCGCGCCAACCACCGTTAATCGTCGTCTCGCCCTTTGAAACGGGCTTGAATTTCGGGACAATTTTTTTCAACATCGCTTTCGTATCTTTGATAAGAGCGGGGAAAATTTCCTTGTCCTCGTCGAAAGTTCCGCGACTATCGTAAAAACTGACCAGCATCTGCTCGACGGGCGTTCCGCTCGACGTGTTTTTTGAAACGTCGAGAAAATTGTTTTTCGCGTCGTTCTTCTTCCAATCCTTCGGATAATAAAGCGAAAAACCGAGGAAATTTTTCTCCGCGTCGCCTTTCAAATTTTGTTTGGAATTTTCAAAAAGAATGAAATTCTCCGGCGGCGTAATCGCGCGTCGAGGCGGCAATTCGATTTCGCCGTTCGGCTGCTTCGTTTCAAGCGGAGGAGTTTCCGGCATCGGCTGCGGCGCGATGTTATTTACTGACGACACGGCATTTCGCGCAACTTGCGGCTCTGCCGCGCGACGCGGCATAAAATACCACAAACCGAACGACGACAAAACGATTATTGCGCCGAGCAAACCCGGTATCGCCCAATTGGTTTTCACCTTTGCCGTCGGTTTGCTAACCGCGCGGCGTTCAGGCAATACAGCTTCGTTCAAACTTGTTCGCTTAACTTCTGCGGCGGCAACGGTTTCTTCCGCGCGTTCGCTGACAACCTCGGTGGACGCACCGGAAACAGCATCAGCATTAACAGCAGCAGAAGCCGCCGCCGTTAAAGACTCCGTCTGTGCCGCTTCGCTTTGCAATTCCGCATTCGCGGCGGGCGTATCCGACGTTGATTTTTCCGTGAAATATTCGCCGTCGTCAATAAATGATTTGCTCTTGTTCGTTGGCGCATCTGTTTTTTCAAGCGGCTTTTCGTTCGGAATTTCCGGATTAAGATCGAACGGGGGCGGCGCGCTTCTGACGATTTGGGCTTGCGTTTTGGCGAATTTTTCGATTTCCTGCTCGACTTTCGCTTCCGGCTTAAAGATTTTGCTCGTCGGCGGCGGACGAAAAGCTCCGCGAAAAGTTCGGCTCGCGTCCTTTTCCTTTAAATTTGATGCGGACGACGCCGCGTCTTTGTCCGGTGCGGGCGAAGCAGCAACACGGTCAAAGATGCCGGTAAAAACGCCGTTGCCGCCGTTTGCGTTTCTGGCGAACGGCGCTGTCGTCGAAGAAGAAGCGGACTGTAGAAGACGCGCGTTATCGTCGCTGCAAAAACGCTGTGCGCCTTCTTCGTATGTTCGTTGGCATTTCGGGCAGTAGAGCATTGTTTTTTCTTTTAACCGTAAATTGGCGTTCGCTTAAAAATCAGGATTTGCGGCGTTATCGGTCGGAGCTTTTCCGCAACTCACCCGTCGGGGAAAATACGTTTAATCGCCGCTTATTTTCAACAAAATTAACGAGAGCGAAAAGCGAAGTTCGAGACGTTTATTTGCTTTCGCGTTTTAATTTTTCGCTTTGGCAAATTTCTCGCCGAGCGCCGTTTTTTCTTTGTCGAGCGCGACGGCTTGACCGTAGACGCGCGCGGCGTCCTTGTTTTTGCCGACGCGCGCAAAGCCGTCGCCGACCGATTCAAAATCCTGCGCGAGCCGTTTCCTTTCGTTCGGCGAAACCATTCGCAACGCCTTCATCAAATACTTTTCCGCGTCGTCAAACTTTCCGCGCCGCAGGAAAAGCGAGCCTAAAAGCGAATAAGCGACGAATGAATTCGGGCTGACTTCGGCGCTTCTCTTCAAAACCTTTTCGGCTTCTTCGTAAGCGCCGCGTGTGGTCAAAGCGCGTCCGAGCAGGTAAAGCGCCGTCGGATTTTTCGGGTCCTGGCGCAGCGCCTGACGCAGAAGTTGTTCGGATTCGAGATATTTTTGCTGCGACTGCATCACGTCGGCGACAAGAATCATCGTCGGAACGTCGGCGGCAAGCCGAATCGAATCAAGGTAAGCGGCATCCGATTCGCTGTTCAAACCTTTGCGGCGGAGCAATCTGCCGAGGTGCGCGTAGGCGAGCGCAAAATTCGGCTCAAGCTCGATTGCCTTGCGATAGGCGTCGCGCGTCTCGTCGCCGATGACGCCGCCGAGTTCGAGCGCGACGCCCAATTGGTCGTAAGCGACGGCGTTTGTCCGGTCGAGCGCGATTGCCTGCTTAACTGTTTTTTCGGCTTCGGAATATCTGTCGGCAAGGTTTGCTCCGGCAATCGGCTGGGTTAAAACGAAGCTGAGCGCGACATACGCGTCGGGGCTGGTCGGCTCAAGCCTGATGGCGGTGCGATAAGCTCGCTCGGCTTCTTCCCAACGCTGCTGGTCGGCGTATAAATTGCCCAAGCCGTAGACAGCGCGCGCGTCTTTCGTAATCACGCTTTGCGCGCGCAGGTAAGCGGCTTCGGCGCGCGCGTATTCGCGGTTGTCGCGCGCCGTGTTGCCTTCTTCAATAGCGCGCTCGAACGCTTCATCATATTCGCTTTTCGCCGCAACAACCGGCGTTTCGACAGGCGCGATTTTTTCCGACGGTTTTTCCGCTGTCAAATTTACATTTTTCTGTTGCGCGGTTAGCGGCGCCTGAACGGATTTGGAAGCGATAGTCTCCGGCGTTTTGCTTTTTTCAGCGGCGACAGCGCTCGTTTTCGACGATTTTGATTTAGCGGCTATTTGCTGCGCCGTTCGGCTGGCGGCAGTTTTCGTTTTGGCAGCATTTCTTTTGGCGGCGACCGGAGAAGCAGGCTTTTTCGCAACAGTTTTTTTCGCGGTTGGCTTCGCCGCCGCCGCGCCGCTTTTCGCTTTTTTTGCTTTAAAAAGCCCGCTGCTGCTGCCTAAATCTTGTGCAAACGATGTGTCGGCAGACGCCAGGACAAGCAAAATTGCCCACGCGAGCAGAACATATTTATGAAACTTTATATCTTTGAGCATAAAAACCTTTTCGCATTCGTCGATTTAGCGGCGCGCCGTCGCCCTGTATAATTTAGTGGCAATACAACGAAAATTCCATTTATGCCGGAAAGCGAAAGGATAAATTTTGCGGCGGAAAGTTCGACTGCGCCCGTTTGCGCGGAAGTCGGTTGAAGAATTTTTCGCCTGTTTTTTAATCTGAATTTGCATTGCGATTGCCGTTCGACCGCTTTTTAATTCTAATCTGAATGAAAGCGTCAATCAAGGAAAATCGGCGAACAAAGATGCTCCGAGAGAAAAGAAGCGCGCATTTGAGTTCGCAGTTTTCGCCGCCGCAATCGCAAACTCAAGCGCGTCTTCTTCTAAAATCGTTTTATTTGACAACGATATTTACCAGACGATTCGGCACGACGACGATTTTGACGATTTGTTTGCCGCTCGTATATTCGCCGATTTTCGCGTCGGCGAGCGCGAGCAATTCGAGTTTTTCGCGCGCGGTTTCGGGCGCGACCAAAAGACGCGAGCGCAGCTTGCCGTTGACCTGAACCGGAATTTCGATTTTCTCGGCGCGCGTCAAAGTTTCGTCGGCGATGGGAAACCGCGCGCCCGATTCTAAAATGCCCGCGTCATTTCCGGTTGCGGATTCCCACAATTCTTCGGCGACGTGCGGCGCAAACGGCGCGAGCATCAAAATCAAACTTTCCAATGCTTCTTTTACCGCAAACAATTGGTCGGCGCTCGCTTTTTCCGGCTCGACTTTGAAATCGCCGAGCGCGTTCGACAGTTCCATCAAAGCCGCGACGGGCGTATTAAATTGATAGCTTTCCAAGTTTTCCGTAACGCGCTTTATCGTCTGATGCGTCTTGCGCCGCAATTTGCGCGCGCCGTCGTCCGAGTGCGGAGTGCAGAGTGCGGATTGCGGATTGTCGTCGCCGTCCTTGAATTCCGCACTGCGCGTTCCGAATTCCGCAATCGCCAGTCGCCAGCGATAGACGAAGCGATAAACTCGCTGCAAAAATCTGACCGCGCCGTCAATTCCGGTTTCCTGCCAGACAAGTTCGTTTTCGGCGGGCGCGGCAAAAAGTGTAAAGAGGCGCACGGCGTCCGCGCCGTAAATCGAAACCATATCGTCCGGGTCAACGCCGTTATATTTAGATTTCGACATTTTTTCGACGGCGACCTTGACGATTGAATCGTCGTCCCTCAAACGCGCGTTCAGAATTTTCCCGCGCTCGTCGCGCTCGATTTCCACTTCGTCGGGCGCAACGTAGCTTTCTTTTTCTTTGCTGTAATACGATTCGCCGACGACCATTCCCTGCGTCAGCAGATTTTTAACGGGTTCATCAAAATTCACCAAACCAATATCGCGCATCACTTTTGTCCAAAAGCGCGTGTAAAGCAAATGCATCACGGCGTGGTCAACGCCGCCGATATACTGGTCAACCGGCGTCCAGTAAGCCGCAATCTCTGGGTCAAAAGGCATCTCCGAATTGTGCGGGTCGGTGTATCGAAAATAATACCAAGTCGAATCGACAAACGTGTCCATCGTGTCGGTTTCGCGCTTCGCCGTTTCATTGCATTTCGGACAAGTCGTATTTACGAATTCGGGAACTTTCGCCAGCGGCGACTCGCCAACGCCTGTGAACGGCGCGTGCTCGGGCAAACGAACGGGCAGATTTTCATATTTTTCTGGAACAGTTCCGCATTTGTCGCAATAAACAATCGGAATCGGTGCGCCCCAAAATCTCTGCCGCGAAATTCCCCAATCGCGCAACCGATAAGTGGTCGCCGCTTCGCCGAAACCTTTTTCTTCGGCAAACCGCGCCATCTCTTTTTTAGCTTCAACAGAAGTTTTGCCCGTCCATTCGCCCGAATTTACGACAACGCCGTAATCGGTAAATGTGGATTGCGGATTGCGGATTGCGGAATTTTCTATATCTGTTAATTGATTTTCCTCTGCGTCTCTGCGTCTCTGCGGTTCAACTACTTCCCGAATCGGCAAACCGAACTTTTTCGCAAATTCAAAATCGCGCTCGTCGTGCGCCGGCACAGACATCACTGCGCCCGTGCCGTATTCCATCATCACGTAATTGCCGACCCAAACCGGCAATTCTTCACCACTGAACGGATTAACCGCTTTCAAATTCGTGTCGACGCCGTCCTTTTCGATTTCTGTGCCGTAATCTCTCGGCTGCGCTTTCTCCGTTTTGATTTGTTCGATTTTCGCTTTTACTTCGTCCGTAAAATTTGCAAAATTCGCTTCGATAATCGGATGTTCGGCGGCTACGACAATCGCGTTCGCGCCGTAAATCGTATCAATGCGCGTCGTAAAAACTCTGGTAAATTCAAGATTCAAAACTTCAGATTCAAGATTTTTCGCGCTCGGACTCTGGACTTTGAAATTTACAAACGCGCCTTCGCTCCGCCCAATCCAATTTTTCTGCATCGTCAAAACGCGCTCCGCCCAGCCCGCTTCAATCTCATTCATTCCCTGCAACAATTCTTCGGCGTAAGCCGTGATTCGCAGAAACCACTGCGCGATGTCTTTCTTCTCGACCGCGCTGCCGCAGCGCCAGCAAACGCCGCCCGACGCCTGCTCGTTTGACAAAGTAGTTTCGTCGCGCGGACACCAGTTGACCTGCGTCATCTTTTTATACGCCAAGCCTTTTTCCAGCATTTTCAAAAAAAACCACTGGTCGAATTTATAATATTCGGGACGATGCGCCGCGATTTCTCTGCTCCAGTCGTAGCCGATTCCGAGACGCTGCAACTGCTCGCGCATCTGCCGGATGTTGTCTTCCGTCCAGTCGCGCGGGTTGACGCCTTTTTTTATCGCCGCTTGCTCGGCGGGCTGCCCGAAACTGTCCCAGCCAATCGGATGCAGAACGTTAAAACCTTTCAGACGCTTATACCACGCGAGCGCGTCGCCGATTGAATAATTCCGCACGTGTCCCATATGCAGTCTGCCCGACGGATACGGCAGCATTTCGAGCGCGTAAAATTTTTCTTTCGACGCATCGACCTGCGTTTCAAACGTCCGGTTTTCAGCCCACCGCCGCTGCCATTTTTGTTCTATCTTTTGCGCAAAATACTTTTCGTCCATAGCCGTGTAAGTTTGAAGTTTAATGTTGTTTGAATATGTTAGAAAAAGAAAATATCAACAAACAAATACAAATTCATTTGCCAATCTCGTAATTCGTAATTTGTAATTCGTAATTAAAAAAAGGTTTGCCGCGCGCGCCGGAAATCTTTCCGAGCGAGCGGCTATCTAAGAAGGAGTTCGGTCAGATTGCGAAACGAAATCATATTTATATTGATAGTCTGCGGGTAATTTATTGTCAAGTTTTTGCGGGCGAACGAGCCGAAAAATAAATTCCGCGCCGCAAGCGTTTTCAAACGTGTTTTCGCACCGTTCGTTTCTCGAAAAATTCGTTGCCTTCGCCGAAACTTTATGTTAATTTTATTTGAAGTAAACCGACCGAAAAAATTGCAGGAGATTTAACGAATACGAAAGTTTTAACGATGAGAAAAATTTCAGCGCCGACAGTCGAAACTTGAAATTTTAAGTTTGCACGTTTGACTGTCTGCCGCCAATCAAAAGGAGAAAACGGAGATGGTCAACAGCAATACGAACAACAATCTTGCCCGCGAAATCGATAAGCTGAACGAAAATGAAACTTTAGCCGTCGTCAGCTACATTTCCCAGCTTCTCTCAAAACGCATTTCCAAACAAACCAATTCGAGCGGAGACGATTTAATCAAATCTCTTTCGGACGCCTACGAAAACAAACGCGCTCGTCAGGTTTTGGAATGGGAAAAACTGCGGCGACAGCAGAATTTCGGGCGCGCGGCTTGAAAATGCGAATTACGAATTACGAATTTCAAATTACGAATATCGACGAGCAGCGCGCACTTAAAATTTTCGTTTTACTCTGCGCGCTTTTCTTCTTTTTTGCGGAAAATTCTTTGGCGCAGACGAATTTCGACGTTCTTGCCGAAACGATTTCTCGCGGAAAAACCGAACAGAAACGCGACGCTCTTTTTCAAATCCGCAATCTTGAAACAGCCGAAGCCTCTGCCGTCGCAGTTCCGGCTCTGCGCGACAAATCCGAAATTGTGCGCGCGACCGCTGCTTTTTCCGTCGTTTTTTTGCCGCCGGACGAAGCGTTAATTGTTTTATCGCCGCTTCTTAAGGACAAAAAAGAACTCGTTCGCCGCGAAGCCGCCTACGCGCTCGGCAAAACACGAAATCCGGCGGCGATAAATTTTCTCGTTCAAACTTTTCAAACCGATAAAATCGCGGACGTAAAAAACGCCTGCGTCGTCGCGCTCGGCGAAATCGGCGACGCGGCGGCAATCAATTTTTTAAACGGAATTTTGCAGCGAAAGCCAAAGGAAGCGGACGATTTTCTGCGCCGTTCGGCGGCGCGGTCAATCGGACAAATCGCGCAGACGATTCAAACCGGAAGGCGCGAAGTTATCACGCCGAAAAATTTCCTGCCGGAAAAATACTTTGAAACCGAAAAACCGAAATACGCGAATTTACTTGAAAAGTTTCCTGCTTTCGGCGCGTCCGTTGCGGTTTTAATTCAAACTTTGCAAAACGCGCGCGAAACAGACGACACGCGGCGCGAAGCGGCGTTCGCGCTCGGCGCAATCGGCGACGCTTCGGCGACCGCCGTGCTGCAATCAAATCTCGACGCGAAAGATTATTATCTGGCGCAAATCTGCAAAGAAGCGCTGCAAAAAATAACAGATAAACTAAAGGCATAAAACTATTAAAATTTTCACTTTCAGTTTTTAATCTTTCGCTTTCTCAAACTTTCGCCTTTTCAAATTCTTTTTGCTTTAATTAAAGTTATGCAAGCAACCCTTCAGCCGAAAAAAATCCACGCACGCGAACTCGAAAATTATTATTTTTCGGTGCGCGGCTTGACCGAAGAAATCTGCGCGCCGCTCCAAATTGAAGATTTCGTGCCGCAGCCGGTTGATTTCGTTTCGCCGCCGAAATGGAACGTCGCGCACACGAGCTGGTTTTTCGAGCAGATGGTCTTGAAAAAATTCGTTCCTGATTATCAGGAATTTGACCCGAATTTCTCGTTTCTTTTCAACAGTTATTACAACGCCGTCGGCGAGCGCACGCTCCGGCACAAACGCGGCGATTTGGCGCGCCCGACCGTGCGCGAGGTTTTCGCTTACCGCAATTTCGTCGATGAGAAAATGCGCGAATTTCTGCAAACGAATTTGCCGGAAGAAGCGCGCGAACTCGTTGTTTTGGGCTTAAATCACGAGCAGCAGCATCAGGAATTGCTCGTCTCTGATTTGAAATATATTTTTGCGTGCAATCCGACTTTTCCCGTTTATGACGCGAGCAATATTTTGGAAGAAACGGGCGAAATCAATTCGACGGATTTTGCCGTGATGACCGGCGGCATTTATGAAATCGGTTTCGCGGGCGATGGTTTCTGCTTTGACAACGAACTCGGACGCCACAAGGTTTTTTTGGGCGAATTTTCTATTGCCAAAAACTTAGTTACAAACGGCGAGTTTATCGATTTTATCGAAGACGGCGGTTATCAAAATCCTTTTCTGTGGCACGCCGAAGGATTTGATTGGCTTCGGGAAAACGAAATCGGTGCGCCGCTTTACTGGCAGAAACAAGGCGGCGAATGGATGCAGTTCACGCTCGGCGGCTTGCGAAAAATACGGCGTGAAAACGCCGTCTGCCACGTTTCGTTTTATGAAGCGGCGGCGTTTGCCGAATGGAAAAAAATGCGTCTGCCAACCGAGTTTGAATGGGAAGCGGCGAGCGGGCAATTCGATTGGGGCTTGCGGTGGGAATGGACAAATTCAGCTTATCTTCCCTTTCCGAATTTCAAAAAAGAGGCGGGCGCAATCGGAGAATATAACGGCAAATTTATGGTCAATCAAATGGTTTTGCGCGGCGCGTCCGTCGCCACGCCACCCGCGCACAGCCGCGCCACGTACCGCAACTTTTTCCACGCGCCGACGCGCTGGCAATTTACCGGAATTCGCCTTGCAAAGTAAAGAAGGTTTTAGGTTCTAGGCGTTAGATTTTTGCCTTTCCCTAAAACCCAACACCGGAAACCTAAAATCTTACTCAAAAATATGAAAAGCCAGCCGCAAATCGAAACTTTTGCCGCCGACGTTTTGCGCGGTTTGTCGGGCGCGCCCAAAACGCTTTCGTCCAAATACTTTTACGACGACGAAGGCTCGCGGCTTTTTCAGGAAATAATGAATCTGCCCGAATATTATTTATCGCGGGCGGAACTTGAAATTTTTCTGACGCAAGCAAGCGATATTTTCGCCGCTTTCACCGAAGAAAACGAAACGTTTGATTTAATCGAACTCGGCGCGGGCGACGGGACGAAAACCGCCGTTTTGATTGACTGTTTTCTACGGCAAAAAATTGATTTTACATATACGCCGATTGATATTTCACAAGAAGCGATTGACGAATTGACCGAAAAATTCAAACGCGAATTTCCGCAGCTTTCGATGAGCGCCAGAACGGGCGATTATTTCCGCATTCTCGAAACGCTGAAAACCGCTTCGGACAAGCCGAAAATAATTTTGTTTCTCGGCTCGAACGTCGGCAATTTCAGCCGCGACCAAGCCGTCGATTTTTTTCGCAATCTGCGCGCCGTTTTGAACGAAAAGGATTTGCTTTTCGTCGGTTTTGATTTACAGAAAGACCCGCGCATCATTTTAAAAGCCTACGACGACGCGCGAGGCGTTACCGCCGCCTTTAACTTAAATCTTCTGGCGCGCCTCAACCGAGAACTCGGCGCGGACTTCGATTTAAATAAATTTTCGCACTACGCCGCATATCACCCGACCGAACGCGCCGCACGCTCGTTTCTCGTCAGCCGCCAAACGCAGACAGTTAAAATCAACGCCTTAAACAAAAGTTTTGAATTCGGGGCGTGGGAAGCGATTTTTATGGAAATCTCGCAGAAATATAATCTCGAAATGATTGAAGACTTAGCGCGCGCAAGCGGGTTTCAAACGGCACAGAACTTTTTCGATTCGCAAAATTATTTCGTCGACTCGCTCTGGAAAATTTCATAAAGCAAAAAACAATTTAGCCGCAGATGAACGCAGACAAACGCAGATTTTTTAAGACAGATTAGAAATTGGTTTTATTTAATTTTGTTTAAATTTATCTTGTTTTAATCTGCGTCCATCTGCGTTTATCTGCGGTTAATTTCTTCTTCAATGAATTTGAATATCCTACGTTTCAACTCGCTCGAATCGACTAACACGGAAGCGGCGCGGCAAGCAAAACGCGGCGCGGGCGAAGGTTTGTGCGTCGTCGCAGCACAGCAAACGAATGGGCGCGGGCGGCACGGGCGGACGTGGATTTCCGAGGCGGACACCGGACTTTATTTCAGCCTTCTTCTGCGCCCGCAAATCGAAGCTCGGTTTTTGCCGCTCGTAACATTTGCCGGCGCAGTCGCGGTTTTTGAAACGCTCCGCAAATTCGATTTGTCGCCCGATATAAAATGGGCAAACGACGTTCACATTCGGGGCAAAAAGATTTGCGGAATTTTAGCGGAAACCTGCGAAACAAACTCGGGTTTAGCCATTGTTTTAGGCATCGGCATAAACTTGCGGCAAGCGAATTTTCCCGCCGAATTGAAAGAAACGGCAACGTCAATCGAAGCTGAAACGGGCATCGCGCCCGAAACTGAAAAATTGCTCGAAACCTTGACCGAATTTTTGTCCTTTTACTGTCGATTGCTTTACGAAGCGGACGGCGCGGAAAAAATTCGCGCCGAATGGACGCGGCGTTCGTCCTACGCATCTGGAAAAAAAGTGCGTGTTTTACTCGAAAACCGAACAATTATCGGCACGACGCGCGGCATCGAGGCAGACGGCGCGCTGCGCGTCGAAACCGAAAACGGCGACGTTGAAATTGTTCGCGCGGGCGAGGTTGAAAACCTGCGGGAAAAAAATAACTAAAAACTAAAAGTGAAAAACGAAAAGAGTAGAGAATTTTTAATCTCTTTTTATTTCTTCTTCGCTTTCCATTTTTCACTTTTAGTTTTTCACTTTTCGTTGTTTTAGTGTAATTTGTAAATATAAGGATTTTATAAATATTATTATGAAAAACGATTTTGGATTTGACGCCGACGAAGAGGAAAATTTCGACGAATTTGAATCGGAATTTTCCGGCGAAGATTTTGACGATTTTGACGAGAACAGCGAGGATTTGAGCGACGTGATGACGCGCACGGCGGTTTTGTCGAAAAACAATATGGTCGCGCTGCTGTGCGTCAAAACGGCGACCGAAGGCGGCGCAATCTGTCGGGTTGACCCGCGCGAGTCGCGTCCGTCCGTTCAGCTTTACGACGACCCGGGAAAAGCGCTCGAATGGTATCAAAAAAGCCTCAGCACGAGCCGCCAGAACGGTTGGCAAATCGTCTACGACGGACTTCCGCTGCAAGGATAACGAATGACTAAAAGTGAAAAGTGAAAAGTGAAGGAATATTTTTCACTTTTCACTTTTCACTTTTTACTTTTCACTTTGCTTTTAGCAATTGACATCGGCAACACGAACATTTCGCTCGGCGTTTTTGACGGCGAAAATTTGATTGCGCGCTGGCGAATGGCGAGCGACGGCGAACGCGCGGCGGACGAATACGGCGTTTTGCTGCGCCAGATGTTTGCCGTCGCCGCGATTGATTATAAAAAAATCCGCGCCGTCCTCGTCGCTTCCGTCGTGCCGCAACTGGATTCGGCGTTTGGAGAAATGTCGGAAAAATACTTTAACGGCGCGGCAATCTTCGTCGGCGGCACAACGGATTTCGGCTTTCCGATAAAATATGACACGCCAGCGGCTGTCGGCGCAGACCGCATCGTCGCGGCGTTTGCGGCAAAAAATCGTTACGGCGCGCCGTGCATCGTCGTCGATTTCGGCACGGCAACCAATTTTGAGGCGGTAAATTCCAAAGGCGAATACGTCGGCGGCGTCATCGCGCCCGGCGTTAAAATTTTCGCTGCCGCGCTTTTTTCAAAAGCGGCGAAACTTTCGCCAATCGAGATAAAAAAACCGGCATTTGTTATCGGAACGACGACCGTCGGCTCAATCGAATCGGGAATATACTACGGCTATGCCGGACTGGTTGACGGAATTTTGCGGCGAATGATTGACGAACTCGGCGAGAAAAACGCGCGCGTCGTCGCTACCGGCGGACTCGCGCCGCTCATCACGCCCGCTTCGGAATTTATCGAAATTGTTGACGCCGATTTAACGCTCGAAGGTCTGCGAATTGTTTATGAAAAAATTAGGTTCTGTTGACATTTTAGTTTTTCAAATGTTCTATTGAGCCACGTCATTTATGGCGTGGTAACGGTTCGGGATAATTATTCAGCCCGTTTTAACGGGCTTATCAATCCGGCGAAGCCGATAAATCACAAAGGACGTTAAAACGCCCTGTCTGATTCGCTCAAACATTGACCACGCCATAAATGACGTGGCTCAATA